>Ga0210051_1000003_pt1 | contig 238141 bp, 239 predicted proteins | sample CryGey092014_all_FD_185464 | JGI IMG/M metagenome (GOLD analysis project Ga0210051, IMG submission 185464) | Groundwater microbial communities from aquifer - Crystal Geyser CG23_combo_of_CG06-09_8/20/14_all (SPAdes) (version 2) | ecosystem: Environmental > Aquatic > Deep subsurface >...
GAACGATGGTCCGTGGTTTCTTCTCGTTCTCTTCATTCCTTGCTCCTTTTCTTGAACCGCCTCCGGCGGCTTAGATTAGGCAAGAAATCCACTTATAACACTGTCCAATTTTCCGGGACCGGCTCTGATGAAGATTTACAAGACAAGCCCAATGAAACTGAGAGAAATATAAAATTATGGAAGCCTGACCCCGAGAGTCAGCGGCACGATGCCGTGGAGCAGCGACAGCGGATTGCCGACACCCGGTTGGACAAGGTCTTCGAAGCCATCGGGGCGCGGGAGATCAATCCCAATCAGGGCATCGTTTTCGACGCTCAGGTATTATGTTGTTGCATGAAGGTATACGATAAGCAGTGTTGTTCGCAAGCTGGATGGGAGGTTGCAAAACGATGAAGATTTACAAGACAAGCCCAATGAGATTGAGAGAAATATCAAATTATGAAAGCCTGACCCGAACTTACCCCGCCTCCTGAATGGCGGTCAGGCCGAAGGCCTGTATCCGATCCACCAGTTGTCCGAGCGGCAGGGTATGCGCGGTGATGATATGCAGTTCGATATCGCCGGTTGCCCCCTGACGTTGATGCACCCGAACCATGCACTTGCCACTGGCGAGCACCCGATCACGCGCCTTGACATCGGCGAGAAACTGCGTGTACGGAAAGAGCTCCTGATAGAGCTGAGGCAGCTGTTCCAGCTCCCGGAGCGTCATCGGAAGATCGATCTCCTCCGCGTGTTTGAGCACCTCTTTCCGGGCCTTGTCCTTCCAGAAAATGATGCATTGGGAGACGCTCTCGGTCATCCCTTCGAGGATCGACTCGCGATGCAGTTCAATGGCCACAATAACGATGCGGTAGGGGCCGATGCCGATTGATTCGGTGCCGTGAATGGTGATGTGATGTTCAGCCACCCGCTCTTCGATATGGTGCAGAACGTTGGGGCCGAAGCGGTTGGCTGGCATGGCGATAAGCAGGTACTCGAGATTGCCCATCGCAGGCGTGAGATGGGAGACCGTCGCCTGCGTCGGCACGGTCATATCGACAATCGCCTTTAGCGGTGCCACCCATTTCTCGGGCTTGATTGAGTAGAGCAGCGATTTGGGAAGGCGGTCGTAGAGGGTTCGCACCTCCCGGCGGTAGAAGGCCGAGTTATGCAGGATCGACAGCTCCTGAAGCGCCTGCCAATGTTCACTCAGGTAGGGCACCTGACTGGAGTTCATGTGTCGGGCACTACGCGAGAAGTGGCCGACGAGAATGGCGTGGTTCAGCGTGCCCTTTTCGCCGTGCCAGCAGATGCGAATCACCTTCACATTGGTGGCGCTGTAGAGATAGTGCTGGCACGCAATCAGGTGCAGCCACTCGATACCGGGTTGTGTGGGGGCAGGTATCGCTTCGATTTCGTCGTGCAGGCCGGGGGCGATGCGCTCCATGGTGCGATAATCGCGCAGCAGACCGAGGCGCGTGCCATCGATGCGTAGTCCGAACATGATATAGCGATCCTCATTCATCCACGTCAGCAGGTCGGCCGAGGGAGCATGATCGCGGCGGATCATCTCGGCGATATCAATCAGCCTCTCGCGCATCTGTTCGAAATCGCGTACGGAGAGATCGACGCTGCGCAGAATGGCGCTGATATCCTTGCATACACTGTGGCAGTCGGGGACGAGGGTCGCTGAAAGGTGCAGGGAGATAAGCATGAAATTGTCTTCGGAGTGCTGGTCGGGATGGCGCAGATAGATGTCGCACAGCTCGTCATCGCACTGCATGGCCGCCACCATGGTCTGCTGATTGATCGGCTGGATGCCGCTGCGTTGAAGATATCCCTTGACCGCATCGAAGTAGAATGCCTGATCGGGGCAGCGGATGGTCACCAGATGGCGGTGTAGCGGGCCGTGGCTGATGGTGCGATGGTTCAGATCAACGCGATGTTTGGTGGTCGGCACACCGGGTTGCGGCAGCAGTTGCAGGGCATCATGCACCAGTGCGGCTCGTACCCGTTTGGGTAGCTCTTCCAGACCCTGCTGCTGCCGGGCCTCCTCAAGTAGTTCCATCAATTGAGTTCGAAGAATTCTCATGGCTCCTAGTTTAGCTCCAAATGCACTGTTCTGCCCCTCATTGTTTGACGTTGCGACCGGCATCGTCTTACATCAAGGTTAAGAATGCTCTGAATAACTCAGAGTATCCGTGCAGGGCATGGATGGCCTGCCAAAATCAGGCACGTAAGGGCTTGATTTTGTGAGCAAAGGCAAAAACGCATTTTGCCTTTGTGTACTGAAAAACGTCAGGATGTCGTTTTTCAGAGTATCCTTAATTGCTAGCGATTGGGGGGCGATGTGACAACAGACGTGGCAGGTCATCGTGAACGGTTGAGAGAGCGCTTCTCGCGAAGCGGCTTCGAGGGCTTCCATGATTACGAAGTGCTGGAGCTGCTGCTTACCTATGCCATCCCGCGTGTCGATGTGAAGCCGATTGCCAAACGGCTGTTGAAGGTGTTCGGCACGCTGGCCGGTGTCTTCGATGCGCCGCTGGCGGAGTTGAAACAGATCGAGGGGATGGGTGAGCGCGGTGGTATGTTTCTCACGCTCATTCGGCAGGTGGAGATTCGCTATCTGGCATCCGATCTTCCCGGCAGGTCGGTCTTTGATCGCCCGCAGAAGGTGAAGGAGCACCTGCGTCTTTTAGTACAAGGCCGTGGTATGGAGTGCTTCGGCGCCATCTTCACCGATCAGCAGAATCGCCATGTTGTCACCGAGATTCTGTTCGAGGGAACCGTGGATCGCGCCGCCGTTTATCCGCGCAATCTGATGAAGCGGGCACTGGAGCTTGATGCCAAGGGGATGATCATCTTCCACAACCACCCCGGCGGCACCCCGCGCGCCAGCGATGAGGATATTCAGTTAACGAAACGCATGGCCGAGGCCTGCGCCCCGCTCGATATCAAGGTGCTCGACCACTTCCTCATCGCCGGCACCGCAGTGCTTTCGTTTAAGGAGAACGGCTGGTTCTGAGTGTTGAGCCAATAAAAAAACCGGCTTTGACAGCGGAGCGACAGGTTACGTGACAGATCGCTCCCAGATACTCGATGCTCAAAGGTCTGGTCAGCATGCAGTGTCCAATCATAATCAGCGAGGGTTGTTAGGGAGACAGTTCCATTCTATGTTTGTGCGGGATAGAGGGAGGCGTGGTGGATAAACTCGAACGGGCATATCATCTGGATAAACTGCTGAAACAGCGTCGTACGCCTGTCTCGATGCAGGCGTTGCGCGAGCGTTTCGAGTGTTCGGAGGCGACAGTCAAGCGGGTGATCTACGACATGCGCCTTTATCTGAACGCCCCCATTGAGAACAGCCCCGGGCAGGGCTACTTCTACAGTAAAGGCTCCACCTTCGAGATGCCCGGCGTCTGGTTTTCAGCCGAAGAGCTGCATGCGCTGCTCACCATGCAGCAGCTCGCTTCCGGTCTTTCCGGCGGTTTTCTGGAGGCTGAGCTGAACCGTTTACGCCAGCGCATTGAGGCGATTCTGCAAAAGAGCGCGCCGGCAGCCGCAGGTCAGATGCACCGCATCCGCATGATTGCGGCGGGCAAGCGAAGCCGCGAGCTCCCCCTGTTTCCTGTCATTGCCACGGCACTGCTTGAGCGTCAGCGGCTTCATATTGCCTACGAGGGCCGTCAGCGCGGCGAGAAGAGCGCGCGGGATGTCTCTCCGCAGCGGCTGGCCCACTATCGCGGCAACTGGTATCTGGATGCGTGGTGCCATGAGAAAGGCGAACTGCGCACCTTCGCGGTGGAGCGAATCAGCAGTGCAAAGGCCACGGCAGGCAGCTGCAAGGCGCTGGATGAAGCCGTGCTGGAGCGGCAGCTGGCGAGTTCATTCGGCATCTTCGCAGGCGAGCCGACCGCTACGGCTGTGCTGAGGTTCACAGCGAAAGCGGCGGCCTGGGTGGCCGATGAGTCGTGGTTCCCGGATGCGCCGGGCAAGTGGCTGGAAGATGGCCGCTTCGAGCTGCGCATTCCCTACAACAATCCCACCGAGCTGATCATGGAGATCTGCCGCCACGGCCCGGAGGTGGAGGTGGTGGCTCCGCCGGTATTGCGCCAACAGGTGGCAGAGCGGTTGCGGCAGGCAATCGATCAATATGCAGCTGAGATCAATATATGAGCTTGCACCTCTGTACGATGGCGGCATTCCCGTTTTTCGGAGGTGGTGCCATGCTGAATCGTCGAGGTTTCCTGAGCCTGTTCGCGCGCGGGCTGGCGGCCGCGCCGGTGGCAGTCGCATCCCTTTCTCGGGTGGTGTTGCAGCAACCGCATCATCCATGGGGGCGTCTAAATGGCTGATGCCCCAAGCCGCATTGACCCTGCCGATATTCGAGATCGGATCTTCACGATCCGTGGTCGTCAGGTGATGATTGATCGTGATCTTGCAGAACTTTATCAGGTTGAGACCAGGACATTGAATCAGGCAGTAAAGCGAAATGCAGACAGGTTTCCTGAAGATTTCATGTTTCAACTGAGCAAGAAAGAGTTTGAAGATTGGAAGTCACAAATTGTGATCTCCAACCGCGATAGGATGGGGCTAAGACGCCCGCCGTATGCATTTACGGAATCCGGTGTTTCTATGTTGGCAGCTGTATTGAAAAGTGAAACCGCCATTGTCATGAGCGTGGAAATCATTCGTGCATTTGTGCATATGCGCCGGTGGATGGCCGACAATGCAGCCGTCTTTCAGCGGCTTGATGCCGTGGAGCAGCGACAGCGGATTGTCGATACCCGGTTGGACAAGGTCTTCGAAGCCATCGAGGCGGGGGAGGTTAAGCCGGCGCAGGGTATCTTCTTCGATGGTCAGGTGTTCGATGCCTATGCCTTTGCCGCTGACCTGATCAGATCGGCCAAACGTTCGATCATTCTGATCGACAACTATGTCGATGAATGCACGCTGCTGCTCTTAAGTAAACGGAGAAAAGGCTGTGCAGCTACGATCTATACGCGCACAATCAGTAAGGCGCTTGCGCAGGATGTGCAGAAGCACAATGCGCAATATCCGCCTGTCGAAATCAAAACCTTCAAACAGGCGCACGACCGCTTCCTGATTCTTGATGACGAGTCGGTCTATCACATCGGCGCCTCGCTGAAGGATCTGGGTAAAAAGATGTTCGCCTTCTCCCGCTTCGAGAAGGGAGCTCTGGAGCTGCTGGGGAGGTTGGGCGATGGTAAATAATTGTGCCGGGACGGTGCTGCACGTCGCAAGATGGCCTGGCGAGCAGTTCGCCGGCGTCTTCGATGCCATTCGCGAGATGATGAATCCGCCGGAAGGCAAAAAGCGGCCCATCGGTTTTGTGCATGGGAAAGAGGATGGCGATGAATAATTCGTCGTATGCAGCCCATATTAACGAGGCGAAAGATATCCACCGTCTCGAAGAGCATCTCTCCAAAGTGGCGAAACGGGCAGCCGATTACGCGGCCGCCTTTCAATCCGATCAGTGGGCGGAGCTGGCCGGGCGGTGGCATGATTTGGGTAAATATTCGGCCACGTTCCAGAAGATGATTTATGAAGCCAATGGCATGGAGGCTCATGTTGATTCAGGGGGAGACGGGCCGCGCAATCACTCTTCTGCTGGTGCACTCTATGCGGTTGAGAAGCTCGGTGCATTCGGGCATCTTCTTGGCTATCTGATTTCGGGGCATCATGCAGGGTTACCAGATTGGCATAAGGTGGATGCGCCGGGGCAGGCATTGGGTGAACGGCTAAATGAGAAACAACTGCTTGAAGATGCTTCGAAGGCTGAAATTCCAGCCAACATCCTTGCTGGTGAAAAGCCGAGTCAGTTGCCGGTCGGTGGTAAGGAAGGTTTTGCGCTATGGACGCGCATGCTTTTTTCCGCTTTGGTGGATGCTGACTTTCTCGATACTGAATCTTTCTATGATCAGGAGAAGGCTGGAAAACGCGGCGGCTATCCTTCTATGAACAAGTCAAAGGCATTGTTCGATGCGTACATGCAGCGCATGGCAGAGGGTGCCGACGATACACCTGTGAACCGGATTCGCTCTGAAATTCTCACCGAGTGCCGCATGGCCGGTTTGCAAGCCGGAGGTATTTATTCGCTGACTGTGCCGACCGGCGGCGGTAAGACGCTCTCATCCATGGCGTTTGCGCTGGAGCACGCGGTAAAGCATGGCAAGGATCGCATCATCTACGTGATTCCCTATACCAGCATCATCGAGCAGACCGCCAATATATTCCGGGGTATCTTCGGTGACAGCGTAATCGAGCATCACAGTAGCCTTGATCCTGATAAAGAAGACCACAAATCGCGACTGGCAGCGGAAAACTGGGATGCGCCAATTGTGGTTACCACCAACGTACAGTTCTTTGAGTCTCTATTTGCCGCGCGCACCAGCCGCTGCCGCAAGTTGCACAATATTGCTAACAGCATCGTGATTCTCGACGAGGCGCAGCTGATGCCGCCTGAATTTCTCCAGCCAATTCTGAAAGTGATGAATCTTCTCGCCCGGCATTTTGGCGTGATCTTCGTGATCTCCACGGCAACACAACCAGCGCTGTCAAAACAGGAGGATGGTTTCGGCAGGGACCTGTTCAAAGGTTATGGCCTTGAACAGGTGCGCGAAATTATCTCCGACCCGGATACGCTGTATCGAGCGCTGGAACGGGTGAATGTCGAGCTGCCAGCGGACTTTCAGGAGAGGAGAAACTGGGAAGATGTGGCGCAGGAGATTGCCGGGCACGAATCCGTGCTGGCGATTGTGAATACCCGTAAGGATGCCCGCGAACTGTTCCGACTGATGCCAGAGGGCACGATCCATCTCTCCGCGCTGATGTGTGGCGAGCATCGCTCGCAAACTATTGCCACCATCAAGCGGCGACTGAAAGATAGGTTGCCAACGTGCGTGGTCAGCACGCAGTTGGTGGAGGCGGGCGTCGATCTCGATTTTCCCGTGGTTTACCGCGCCATGGCCGGGCTGGATTCGATTGCCCAGGCCGCCGGGCGCTGTAACAGGGAAGGCAAGCTGCTGGAAAAGGGAAAAGTAGTGGTGTTCGTGCCGCCTAAACCAGCGCCCGCTGGCCATCTTCTGCGGGCGGCACAGACGACTGTATCCCTGATGAGCGGCCACAAGGGCGATCCATTGGCTCGCGACAATTTCGCCCGTTTCTTTGAAAACTTTTACACGGGGTGCGAACTGGATAAAGAGGGTCTTGAAACGTTGCTCAAGCCCGAAGGTGATTTCAGTGGCGTGCAGTTCCGCACAGCCGCGATGAAGATGCAGTTGATCAAGGATGCTGGTGTGCAGGTGCTGGTTTCGGCAGATAAAGTGAGTGAAGGGTTGCTTGAGCAGTTGCGGATAACTGGCCCGTACCGGGAGCTGATGCGTAAGTTGCAGCGCTATTCGGTGAATGTGTCGCAGTTCTGGTTTGATAAATTGAAGGCCAAAGGCGATGTGCAGGAAATCCATTCCGGAATCTATGCCTTGGTCAGTCCGGCGCTTTATCACAACGAATTTGGACTGTTGCTGGAAGGCGAACCGATGGCCGCTGAGCAAACGATTTGGTGAGGTGAAAATGAAAAACTTTTGTCTGGAAGTATGGGGCGATTTCGCCTGCTTTACCCGGCCCGAAATGAAGGTGGAGCGGGTCTCCTACGATGTGATTACGCCTTCATCGGCACGGGCGATGTTCGAGGCGATTCTTTGGAAACCGGCGATACGCTGGCATGTGCACAAAATTGAGGTGCTGGAGCCGATCCGCTGGATCAATGTACGGCGCAATGAGGTTGGTGCAGTGATCTCAGAGCGCAATATTAAAACAGCGATGAATACAGGCAAAGGGAGTCTCGGGCTGTATGTTGATGATCCGAAAGTGAGGCAACAGCGGGCCGGTTTATTTTTGCGTGATGTAAAATACCGCATCCATGCCGGCTTCGAGATGACGGAGCGGGCAGGGGCGGGTGATACGCCGGTGAAGTTCGCCGAGATGTTCGAGCGTCGTGCAGCCAAAGGACAGTGCTTCAATCAGCCCTACCTTGGCTGCCGTGAGTTTGCCGCCGGTTTCAGGCTGGTTGATGCGAAAGAAAAGCTCGCCCATCCGATCAGCGAAAGCCGCGATCTGGGATGGATGCTTTTCGATATGGATTATTCCGATACCAAAGATCCGAAGCCGCTCTTTTTTCGGGCCGAGATGAAGGATGGTGTTGTTGATGTTCCGGCATTCGATAGCGAGGAGGTGCGCGGATGATCCTGCAAGCACTGGCTGAATATTATGATCGCAAATCTGCTGCGGATAATTCGTTGGCCCCTCCCGGGTTTGAAGCCAAAGAGATTCCATTTGTGCTTGAAATCAATGCAGATGGTCAATTGATCCAGATCGAAGATGCGCGTGAAATCGTGGGAAAGAAAAAGCGTGCGCGTTCGGTATTGGTGCCGCAAGGGGTAAAGAAAACATCCGGCGTGGCAGCCAATCTGCTGTGGGACAATGCGGAGTATGTACTTGGCGTGGATACAAAAGGGAAGCCAGAGAGGGTCGTTGAGCAGCATACAGCATTCCGGAAAAGGATTGATGAGCTTCCCGACCCTGCCAAAGGCGATGCAGGTATTGAGGCGATCAAGAAGTTTTATGACACTCTGGATTTGGAGGCTCTTGCCGAGTTTCCCGCATGGCAGGAAATCAACGAAAGCAATCCAAATTTAACCTTCAAGCTGCAAAGTGAGCGCAATCTCATTTGCCAACGGCCTGAAGTAATTGCCACTATCCGTGCTCTTGATTCCGGTGAGGGTGATAAAGGGCGATGCCTTGTTTCCGGCGAAGAGGATGAGGTTGAACGTCTGCACACCTCTATCAAGGGCGTGTGGGGCGCGCAGTCATCGGGAGCAAATGTCGTCTCCTTCAATCTGGATGCATTTAATTCGTTCGGAAAAACCCAGGGAATCAATGCGCCGGTCGGCAAACGGGCGGTATTCGCCTATACCACGGCGCTCAATCATCTGCTCGGTAAGGATTCGGCCCAGCGAATGCAGGTTGGCGATGCCAGCACGGTGTTCTGGTCTGAAAAGACAAGCGATCTTGAAACGGGCGTGGTGAATTGCTTTGGTGAGCCGCCCAAAGATGATCCGGACAGAAACACTCGCGCGGTGGCTCAGCTTTTCAAGTCGGTGCATAACGGCCGATATTCTGGCACGGATAAAGACACCCGCTTTTATGTGCTTGGGCTGGCTCCCAACGCGGCACGCATCGCTGTGCGCTTCTGGCATGTGGGCACGGTGGGCGAGATGGCCGAACGCATCGTGCAGCACTTCGATGATCTGAAGATCGTCCATGGTCCGAAGGAGATAGACTACCTGCCGCTGTTTCGGCTGCTGGTCTCCACGGCCAGCCTTGGCAAGGCAGATAACATCCCCCCCAACCTGGCCGGAGACACCATGCGCGCCATCCTCGAAGGGCTGCCATACCCACAGACTCTGCTCGGCGCGGCTGTTCGTCGTATCAAGGCGGAACAGAAGGTGAACTATCCGCGTGCAGCGCTGATTAAGGCATGTATCAACCGATCAACTCGAAAATCAAAACCGGAAATCAAGGAGGAACTCAAAGTGTCACTCGACGAAAACAATACCAATATCGGCTACAGGCTTGGTCGTCTGTTTGCCGTGCTGGAGAAGGTGCAGGAGGAGGCGAATCCGGGCATCAATGCCACGATTCGGGATCGCTACTATGGCTCGGCTTCCAGCTCTCCCGTAACGGCTTTTTCAACCCTGATGAAACTGAGCAAGCACCATATCGCAAAGCTGGGTAAGGGAAGGGCTGTCAATATCGAAAAGCTGATCGGGGAAATCCTGTCGGATGTTCAGGATTTTCCTTCTCACCTTGTCATTGCCGACCAGGGGCGTTTCGCCATCGGCTACTACCACCAACGCCAGAATTTTTTCAAAAAGTCAGAAGAGAAGGAGATGATCCATGAGTAATGCTATTCAAAACCGCTACGATTTCGTGCTGCTGTTCGACGTACAGGACGGCAATCCCAACGGTGATCCCGATGCAGGCAACCTGCCGCGCGTGGATGCCGAGACCGGCAAGGGACTGGTCACAGACGTCTGCCTCAAACGCAAGGTGCGCAACTACGTGGGTCTTAAGCATAGTGAGCAGCCGCCTTACGAGATCTACATAAAGGAGAAGGCTGTGCTGAACAAGCAGCATGAACGCGCCTATGTCGCCATTGGTGCCGAGGATGTGCTGAAGGACGACAAGAAGCGCAAGGGTGGTGACAAAGTCGGTGAAGCCAGGGATTGGATGTGTGCCAATTTCTACGATGTGCGTACGTTCGGTGCCGTGATGTCCACTGGCATCAACTGCGGACAGGTGCGCGGGCCGGTACAGATGACCTTCGCCCGCAGTATCGATCCGGTCGTGGCCTTGGAGCATTCGATCACCCGCATGGCTGTGGCCACCGAGGCAGAGGCTGAGAAGCAAGATGGCGACAATCGCACCATGGGACGCAAGTTCACCGTGCCTTATGGTCTTTATGCCGCGCACGGCTTTGTCTCCGCGCCGCTGGCAGGGCAAACCGGGTTTTCCGAGGATGATCTCGCGTTGTTGTGGGAATCGCTGAACAACATGTTCGAGCATGATCGTTCGGCGGCGCGCGGTATGATGGCAACCCGCAATCTGGTCGTGTTTAAGCATGAGTCGAACATGGGCAATGCTCCGGCACATGAATTGTTTGAGCGGGTTCAGGCAAAGCTGAAGGATGGCGTAACTGCACCCCGCAGCTATACGGATTATAATGTCAGCGTGAATCCGAAGAATGATCTGCCAAATGGAGTCTCGATTCTGGAGGTCTGACATGGCTGTTCCTGTAAACCTGTTAAAAGATGCGCTGGCGCTGGAGATGACCAGCGGGGCGGAGTCTGTGAGTCGCTAGGTGGAATCCTTATCTGTTCATGAGGTGATGGCGAAGTTGAAGGAGGTTGGTTATGCAAATTTCACTGCCGTTGGATGAAATGACTACGCAGGAAAAAATCTCTGCAATGGAAGCCTTGTGGCATGATCTTTCGAAGGATTCGGAAACCTATGCTTCCCCGCTTTGGCACAAGGAGGTGCTGGAGTGCCGCGAAGCTGAAGGTGGAGAGTTTGTCGATTGGGATGAAGCAAAGCAGCAGATTCGTAAGGACTTATGCAAATAAGAATCCGCGAACAGGCCATGAGCGATTTAATGGCCGGGTTTCGTTTCTACGAGGGACAGGAAGCAGGGCTTGGCGACTACTTTCTGGATTCGCTCTATTCCGACATCGACTCATTGCTTGTTCATGCGGGCATTCATCGAATCGTTTTCGGCAAATATCATAGGCTGCTGTCGCATCGATTTCCTTTTGCTGTCTATTATCAGGTCAGGAACGATTTGGTTGATGTGCATGCCGTGCTGGATTGTAGACAGCATCCACAAAAGGCCAAAGAGAGGCTGTTGTGAGCGCGAGTGCCGCCTGCTGAACTGCCATGGATTCAAATGACGCTATTCCCATCTCGGCATTGCAGCATTTTATCTACTGCCCGCGCCAGTGTGGGCTGATCCATGTGGCGCAGGTGTGGAGCGAGAACCTGCATACCCAGAAGGGGCGGCGCGAGCATGATCGGGTCGATGTGCCGGAGTACGAGATGAGGGCGGGGGTGCGTATTGAGCGCGCCCTGCCGGTCTGGTCCGATGCCATGGGGCTGATCGGCAAGTGCGATGTGGTTGAATTCCATGCTGACGGCTCGGTCTATCCGGTTGAGTACAAGCATGGGCCGCGCAAGAAGGGTCTGCATGATGATGTACAGCTTTGTGCGCAGGCGATCTGCCTGGAGGAGATGCTGGGCGTGGTTATTCACGAGGGGGCGATATACCACGTTAAAAGTCGGCGGCGGCGCGAAGTGATGCTCGACGAAGACTTGCGGGCGAAGGTACACGAAACGGTGGCGGCGGTGCGGGAGATGATTGAGGCAGCATGCATTCCCGAGCCGGAACGCGGCAGACATTGTGAGCAGTGCTCGCTTCAGAATATCTGCATGCCGCAGGCTACGGAGCAGTCCGTGCTGCTTTTTGAGCCGCTGTCGGAGGATACATGCACCAGGTGTTGAATACGCTGTTTGTGATGACGCAGGGCTCCTATCTGCATCTGGAGCGGGAGACGCTGAAGCTGGAGGTGGAGCGGCAGACGAAGCTGCGCGTGCCGTTGCACCATATCGGCGGCATTGTGCTGTTCGGCAATGTGATGGTCAGTCCGTTCGCGCTGCATCGCTGCGCCGAGGATGGCCGCAGTGTGGCGTTGCTCACCGAGCAGGGACGTTTTAAGGCGCGCCTTGAGGGGCCGCAATCGGGCAATGTTTTGCTTCGGCGGGCTCAGCACCAGTTGTTGGATAACGAGTCGCGTAGCGTTGATCTGATGCGGATGATCGTTGCCGGTAAGTTGCAGAACTGCCGCGCTGTATTGCTGCGCGGCGCGCGCGAGGCTGTCAGCACGGAGAGTGGCGAGTGTTTGAGGTTGGCTGCCAACAGCATGGCGGCATCGTTACGCGCTTTACCGAAGGCTGAAGATGCTGATGTTCTGCGCGGTATCGAGGGGCAGGCGGCGCGTGAATATTTTGGTGCGTTTTCCTCGTTGATTCGGACGAATTGTGAGGCTTTTTCCATGAATGGGCGCAATCGCCGGCCGCCGCGTGATCGCATCAATGCACTGCTCTCTTTTCTCTATGCACTGCTTACCAACGAGTGTGTTTCAGCAATTGAGAGCGTGGGCCTTGATCCGCAGGTGGGCTATCTGCATGTGTTGCGCCCTGGCAGGCCTGCGTTGGCATTGGATCTGATGGAGGAGTTCCGGCCGCTTCTGGCTGATCGGTTGGCGCTTACCTTGATTAATCGCCAGCAGATTAAGCCGGACGATTTTGAGGAGAGGCCGGGTGGTGCTGTCCAGATGTCGGATGATGCGCGCCGAACGATTATCGCGGCCTGGCAGCAGCGCAAGCAGGATGAGGCGCGGCACGAGCAGCTCGGGCAATCCATTCCGTGGGCGTTAATGCCGATGGTACAGGGACGTTTGTTGGCTCGGTTTATTCGTGGCGAGGCCAATGAGTATATTCCATTCATGCCGAGGTGAGCATGCATATTGTGGTTACTTACGATGTGAACACCGAAACGAAGGAAGGAAGGCGGAGGTTGCGTCGGGTGGCGAAGCTGTGTGAGGACTATGGGCAGCGGGTTCAATTTTCCGTGTTTGAATGCACAGTGGATGAGATGCAGATGGATGCAATGTTGGCGGCACTGGAAAGTGAAATAAATCGGGAACTGGACAGTTTGCGCATCTATCGGCTGCACGGAAAACGGAGTGGAGCGGTGCGCACGCTGGGTAAGGATGTCTACCGTGATTTTGCTGCGCCGATGATAGTATGAAGGCGCTCTTTACAATTCGGAGACTTCGCGAACCCCTAGTGGCGGAGAATTTACAAGGGGTTCGCGATATCAGCATCCCGTTGATTTCGCGGGGAAAATGCAGCATGGTCTTGCCATTAACGGAAGATTCTTGGGTCTGTTTGTATAGGTTCGCGCAAACCCTGGGATTTCCTTTTTTTATTCCATCTGTTGAACAGGTGGAGTATCTCCCGGCCCCCGGGCCGGGAGCGGATTGAAACGGGCGACTATGCCCTCAATTGAGGCGGTCTTGCCGGTATCTCCCGGCCCCCGGGCCGGGAGCGGATTGAAACCTTCGACTGCACAGCACTTGTAGTGTGCGCATCAGTATCTCCCGGCCCCCGGGCCGGGAGCGGATTGAAACGTTGTGAGAGATAAAGCCTCCGCTAGTCACTAGCGTGTATCTCCCGGCCCCCGGGCCGGGAGCGGATTGAAACAACAAGGTAGTGAAAGTGGAGGAGAACCCAAACACGTATCTCCCGGCCCCCGGGCCGGGAGCGGATTGAAACGCTTCTCAATATCATTGAAAGTTACTGGCTTCACCTGTATCTCCCGGCCCCCGGGCCGGGAGCGGATTGAAACTCCATTTCGCCGTCTCTTGCGGCGTTAGTTTTGTCCGTATCTCCCGGCCCCCGGGCCGGGAGCGGATTGAAACAGCCGTACAATCCCAGTTAAATCGGGATTGGCAGGTATCTCCCGGCCCCCGGGCCGGGAGCGGATTGAAACTGCCCAGTCATACCGAACAGTCCTCCGACCACCGGTGTATCTCCCGGCCCCCGGGCCGGGAGCGGATTGAAACTCTGCCTGCTTTAAATGCTTCTTTTATTGTCGAGGTATCTCCCGGCCCCCGGGCCGGGAGCGGATTGAAACGCCATCGCATGCATCTGCGCCTATGCCGTCCGGTGCGTATCTCCCGGCCCCCGGGCCGGGAGCGGATTGAAACTACCATTGTGGAGAGTATGGAGAACGGCACGGCAGGGTATCTCCCGGCCCCCGGGCCGGGAGCGGATTGAAACTTCAAGATTTTTATCATCATTCATAAAATCAAGGAGTATCTCCCGGCCCCCGGGCCGGGAGCGGATTGAAACACGATACTGGTATCGGTATTAGACAGGATAATATGTATCTCCCGGCCCCCGGGCCGGGAGCGGATTGAAACAAGTACAGCGCTTGTATGAGCGCGATGCGCGCGGTGGGTATCTCCCGGCCCCCGGGCCGGGAGCGGATTGAAACCGCAGATGGTATCTGATGCCGTTTCTGGTTATCTTGTATCTCCCGGCCCCCGGGCCGGGAGCGGATTGAAACGCTAAAAGACTTAGTGAAACCATGTCCAGAAATACGTATCTCCCGGCCCCCGGGCCGGGAGCGGATTGAAACACCGGTCGCATTAACAACACGAGATCGAAACCCAGTATCTCCCGGCCCCCGGGCCGGGAGCGGATTGAAACCGGTATGAGATCAATAAGCCTGTTGAGCCCATTTCGTATCTCCCGGCCCCCGGGCCGGGAGCGGATTGAAACCGGATGAAATCGGGCGGTTGGTTTCGACTGCTAAGGTATCTCCCGGCCCCCGGGCCGGGAGCGGATTGAAACAAAGGGCGGACATCAAAATGGAATCCGGCAAAAGGTATCTCCCGGCCCCCGGGCCGGGAGCGGATTGAAACATGGCCGATTCGGGCGAGATGATCGGTACCGGCGCCGTATCTCCCGGCCCCCGGGCCGGGAGCGGATTGAAACCACGAGATGACCGTGGAGGAGATGCGCGGTCTGAAGTATCTCCCGGCCCCCGGGCCGGGAGCGGATTGAAACCTTGAGATGGCCGGCAGGCTGCGCAACTCGATGGGTATCTCCCGGCCCCCGGGCCGGGAGCGGATTGAAACCGATGGAATTGTTGTGCAAATGTCGGCGGCTGTAAGTATCTCCCGGCCCCCGGGCCGGGAGCGGATTGAAACGGGGCGAAGCCGAAAGTTTACACCAATGCGAAATGGGTATCTCCCGGCCCCCGGGCCGGGAGCGGATTGAAACTTAAAATAAAAAGGGGATCGAATGGCAGTTTCCGAGTATCTCCCGGCCCCCGGGCCGGGAGCGGATTGAAACCGTCGATGTGTCGGCGGGTGATGTCGCACTATCGTATCTCCCGGCCCCCGGGCCGGGAGCGGATTGAAACATCACAACATCACCTCCGAAACCATCAAAGACGAGTATCTCCCGGCCCCCGGGCCGGGAGCGGATTGAAACCCTTTAGTCGCGCAATCGATACACCCACCCGTCGGTATCTCCCGGCCCCCGGGCCGGGAGCGGATTGAAACTCTGCTATCGTCTGGTAGTCCATGCTTCACTCCTTGTATCTCCCGGCCCCCGGGCCGGGAGCGGATTGAAACAACAGCTACCCGCTGCCAGCTTGCTGCGTCGTGTGTATCTCCCGGCCCCCGGGCCGGGAGCGGATTGAAACATTTTTACTGATAATATCCCGCAAAGTATCCAATCGTATCTCCCGGCCCCCGGGCCGGGAGCGGATTGAAACACCCCATCGGTCGCAACGGGCCAACCCAACCCACGAGTATCTCCCGGCCCCCGGGCCGGGAGCGGATTGAAACAATGCCGTTACCGGGAAAGCACCCTCACAGGTGATGTGTATCTCCCGGCCCCCGGGCCGGGAGCGGATTGAAACGGCGATACCGTCTATATCGGTACGGACCCTTGCAAGTATCTCCCGGCCCCCGGGCCGGGAGCGGATTGAAACAATGCTTGAGAGGCACGCTTGGAACTTCGCCACACAGTATCTCCCGGCCCCCGGGCCGGGAGCGGATTGAAACAACTTGGCCTGAGGCTTGCTGAACGGGGACAAAGTGAGTATCTCCCGGCCCCCGGGCCGGGAGCGGATTGAAACACTTTCGCAGCCGCTTCGGGTGAGATGATCGGGAGTATCTCCCGGCCCCCGGGCCGGGAGCGGATTGAAACCGGTGCCGATCAAAGCTGGCGACGATATTGTACTGGTATCTCCCGGCCCCCGGGCCGGGAGCGGATTGAAACGCGTTAAACGACGTGTCATCATCGTAAACCGAAGCGTATCTCCCGGCCCCCGGGCCGGGAGCGGATTGAAACAAGAAAAAATATCTTGATACTTGCGCTGTAGCGAAGTATCTCCCGGCCCCCGGGCCGGGAGCGGATTGAAACGATCACGCGATACCCCAAACCGCCAAACCCTCACGGTATCTCCCGGCCCCCGGGCCGGGAGCGGATTGAAACCATTTCGCGGTTAAACGCCTGCCATTCAGGTGACGTATCTCCCGGCCCCCGGGCCGGGAGCGGATTGAAACATATAAGCGCGAATGGAGAGGCAAAGCAATCCCATCGTATCTCCCGGCCCCCGGGCCGGGAGCGGATTGAAACCATTCATTTTTTAAATTACCCCTGTTTTTACGGCGAGTATCTCCCGGCCCCCGGGCCGGGAGCGGATTGAAACGCGGCATTGCCCGCACTCGTCGCTGCAGCACTTGCCGGTATCTCCCGGCCCCCGGGCCGGGAGCGGATTGAAACAGACTTAGTTTGGCGAGCGTTCGCGAAATGTTATGTATCTCCCGGCCCCCGGGCCGGGAGCGGATTGAAACGGTGATGGGATGAACGACCCGCTGTACGATGCAATGTATCTCCCGGCCCCCGGGCCGGGAGCGGATTGAAACCTGCCGACACCAGGTCGGCGGACGATAGCGCAACGTATCTCCCGGCCCCCGGGCCGGGAGCGGATTGAAACGAATGGGTGAAAGGATTTTGGTTGTAGGAATCAGCGTATCTCCCGGCCCCCGGGCCGGGAGCGGATTGAAACGCGGATTGATAACGGACACGCCATCGGTCGCGACGGGTATCTCCCGGCCCCCGGGCCGGGAGCGGATTGAAACGGGTGAGATGATCGGGATCGGTGCCGGTACCGAGCTGTATCTCCCGGCCCCCGGGCCGGGAGCGGATTGAAACAATGTAAATCACCGACCCATCGGCAACACCTTTGGTATCTCCCGGCCCCCGGGCCGGGAGCGGATTGAAACAAGAAAAAGGGGCGAGGACCGTTAAAACCGTCCCGTATCTCCCGGCCCCCGGGCCGGGAGCGGATTGAAACAAAAGATTTTGCGGCGGACGTATCGAGAGCACCGGAGGTATCTCCCGGCCCCCGGGCCGGGAGCGGATTGAAACCGGCTTAGCTCCCGGTTTGCGTACATTATCGTGGCGTATCTCCCGGCCCCCGGGCCGGGAGCGGATTGAAACTGCTGCTGGTAACGTGCGCGCAATTCAGGATTATAGTATCTCCCGGCCCCCGGGCCGGGAGCGGATTGAAACGAAAAGCGGCCTGATTGGGCAACAAAAATGGCACTGTATCTCCCGGCCCCCGGGCCGGGAGCGGATTGAAACGGCCAGTATATCCAATGCTGGAGCCGTACAGCTTGGTGTATCTCCCGGCCCCCGGGCCGGGAGCGGATTGAAACGCACACCTCAAGGGTGAGGCTGCCCTGCAGCGCCCGGTATCTCCCGGCCCCCGGGCCGGGAGCGGATTGAAACTTACCGTTTGGCAGGGCCAGAAACGGGGTCAGGCTTCCATAACTTGATATTTATACTCGTTTGACTATGGTGCTGACATGGCAAGAAAAGCGAGAGTTCATATTGATGGCGGCTATTACCATGTGATGCTTCGCGGTAATGGCGGAGCGGATATATTCATGAGTGATTCGGACAGGTATCACTTTTACCTGCTGTTGCAGGAAGGGGTTGAGCGTTTTGAGCATCGCATACACGCCTTTTGTTTGATGACCAACCATGTCCACCTTGTGATTCAGGTGGGCACCATTCCGCTTTCTCGCATCATGCAGAATTTATCTTTTCGCTACACCCGATGGTTCAATAAGCATCATAAGCGGATTGGTCACCTGTTTCAGGGGCGATTCAAGGCTTTGTTGATTGATGAAGAGAGCTATCTGCTGGAGCTGGTTCGCTATACGCATATGAATCCTGTGCGGGCAGGTATGGTCAAGGATCCTTCTGCTTATGCGTGGAGCAGTCATCACGCATATACCGGGAAAGAGGTATTACCCTGGCTGACATCCGATGTGGTGCTCTCCCGTTTTTCATCCATGCCGGATGAGGCAAGGCAAAGGTATGATTCTTTTGTGGCAGACGGCATGGCCGAGCCGCACCGGCCTGAGTTTCATGCAGGCGCAAGTGATGCGCGAGTGCTGGGCGATGATCGCTTTGCTGAGAAGGCGCTGGCAGACCACCTTGATGTTGCCCGGAATATAGGTTTGGATGATTGCATTGCGCAGGTGTGCAGGGTTTACGGGGTCGAACCTGATGCGCTGGCAGATCGTAGCAGAGTGAGGAGACATTCCGAGGCCAGAGCGATTGTCGGGTGGCTCATCATGCAATTTGGCAAGGAATCGCTAACTGCGGTTGCTGCACACTTTAATCGCGATGTAGCAACGATGAGTGCCGCCATTCGCAAGCTGGAGAAGAGATTGCAGAGCGATGACAAATTTAAGGAAAAACTCGATGCGATTCAGAAAAATATCAAGTTATGAAAGCCTGACCCCATTTCGTTGGTCTCTCGCCGACCATGAAGCAGCACCAGTTGGCCAATATGCGCGAACACGTTGAGGCGATCCGGTCTATAGTCGGATTGCTCTCCGAACAGAAGTTCGACGATGCCTCCACGGTTGCGCACAGCAAGCTTGGATTGACACCGGAAATGCAATCCATGTGCAACATGTTCGAGAACGCAGATTTCAGGGAGCTGGGTTTCGCCTTTCACCAGAGCGGAGACGATCTCGGTGAGGCACTGAAAAGCAAGGATGTGAACACCTCGTTGCGCGCCCTCAACAGGACGATGCAGTATTGCGTGCAGTGCCATGCGACCTATCGCCAGTAAGATCAGGCTGGTGCTGTTTCCGTCGTTCATGTAGTTCAGCATGGATATGCCGATGTAAAGGGAGTCTTGTTTCGCAGATTTTGTTGCCTAACTGCAGATGGCGCTTGCATGTACAGGTCATTGCAGAACATGCCAATTTTTATCACTCTACGTTAAGATGGTTGAAGAAGAGGGGATGGAAAATGCGCGAAACAAGACCTGCCCCCGGAATCAAATACTTCTTCCTCAAAATCAAAGCCGCCTTTCCCGGACTTCCGCGATGACCCATAAAAAAGCCCCTCCGGGGAGGGGCTTTAAAGGGGGGTGAAAGTGTTATGGCATCGGCTTGCGTCTTATGTTCTGCTGAGACTCAGCCGCCGGCGGCGGAGGGACCTACCTTGATGATCACCTTGGTTTCGATCATGCCTGCCTTGATGGAGATCTGGCAGCTGCGGTTGTCCTTCAGGTAGTAGAGATCGATGTTCTCATCCTTGTATGCATTGATGAAGCGCCAGCCCTGGGCAGGCATCTGCTCGCGGAAGAAACCGTTGATGCTGTTCACGTCCACACGGTTGCCGGTGTACACCATCACGCCGATCACCGTGCCGGGGGCTTCGTAGATGAAGCTTTGGTCGTCCTGACGCTTGAGTTCGCGCGGGATCGGGATATCGCCGAACTCGGCGATCACCGGTGGCGGAACGGCCTTGGCATCGCCTGCGGGGGCGGACTGGCTACTTGATTCGCCGGTGGCCGCCGCTGCCATTTCCTTGACCGAGGCGCAGGATGTAAGGCAAAAAGCCAGCATCAGAGTCAACCCGAATTTCAATGTGTTGTGCATGTTTGTTCTCCTCGACGTCCGTTCCCCTGATTCATCGCCGGCAAGACTGCCGCAACGGGGGCTTGTTTGACAAGGTTCCTTATACGGGGGAGGGGTTTGCAGACTGCTCTGCAATCTTCGTCGGTTTCTGCCTGCGGGAGGCCTGTACCTCGGTGCGCAGCTGGCCGCAGGCGGCGGAGATATCCCGGCCGCGCGATTCGCGCACCACGGCCACCCGGTCGGCACGCACCAGTATTTCTCTGAAAGCAGACACGCGCGCATCGTCCGGTCGCCTGAAATCGTTGCCGGCAAGGGCATTGAAGGGAAGCAGGTTGACGGTGCAGGGAAGATCGGCAAGCAGCTCGACCAGACGGTGCGCATCGGCATCGCTGTCGTTGATGCCTGCCAGCATCACGTATTCGATGAGGATGCGTTTCTTCTTTCCGGCGGCGAAGCGGGAAGTCCACTTTAACACCTCGGCGATCGGCCAGCGGCGGTTGATGGGCATGATGGCACTTCTGGTTTCATCGTTGGATGCATTCAGTGATAAAGCCAGATTGCAGGGCAGATCATCCTCGATCATGCGCTCGATGCCGGGCACATGGCCTGCGGTGGATATGGTGACGCGGCGAGGGGAGAAGGCCATGCCCTTGGGGTCGGTGGCAAGCCTGATGAAGCGGGCCACCTCGTCATAATTGTGCAGCGGCTCGCCCATGCCCATCAGCACCAGATTGCGCGGTTTCAGTCCGGTGTGCTGGAAGGCTGCATGGATCTGGCCGACCATCTCGGCGGCCGACAGGTTGCGGGTCAGGCCTGCGGTGGCGGTCAGGCAGAAGGTGCAAGCCACGGCACAGCCCACCTGCGTGGAGATGCATTGCGTGAGCCGCCCCTTGCCGGGGATCAGTACGGTTTCCACTTCACGCCCGTCGGCCATGCCGAGCAGCATCTTGCAGGTGCCGTCCTCGCTGTCCTGTCTGGCACGCAGCTCGGGTTCCAGACGGCGGGTGTTGCTTTCAATATAATCGTAAAAGGCCTGCGGCAGCCCGGCGATGCCGCGGATATCCTGATCGGCATGGCGGAAGATATGCGCACGCAGGGTCTCGGCATGCGCCGGCTTCACCCCGGCCTGTGCGCACAGCGCCTCAAGCTGGGCGAAGCTCATGCCGAGCAGCGGCGGGCGGCAATCGACTGCGGATTCGGGGATTTTATGCATAGAGGGTTTGTGCTCTTACAAGAAAAACTCGGGCGGTCGAATGACCGCCCGAGATGTTTCGGAAGGGGAGATGCTTACAGGCCGTACTTGGCCTTGTTTGCGGCAACTTCATCTGCGCTCGGCGGAGTGTGATCCTTGCTTTCGGCGAGATCGAAGGCATCGCGGTCACTGTCGCATGCTTCATTCAGGGCGATATCACTTTCGAAAACTTCCGGCACGTCCTCTTCCGGGAAAATGGCTTCCCAAGGGCATTCCGGCTCGCATACGGCACAATCAATGCACTCTTCCGGGGAGATAAAAAGCATATTCGGGTAATTGGCATCCACTTCCTTCGGGATATAGAAGCAATCCACAGGACAGACAGCCACGCAGGCCGTATCGACGCAATCCTTGCATAACTGGGTGACTACAAAGGCCATATTGGAAACCTCACATAAAAAACTTGATCGGCGCGCAATATACAACTTCATCACCGCATCGTCACTCCCTACAGGAATTGCCGGATTGAGCGACATATTTTTGTTCGTAATCGGTGCGGTAAGGATTCTGCGGATGCTTTTCAGGTTGCCCTTGGATAGTCTTGCCGAATGCATTTCTCACCCTTCGCCCATCTGCATGTGCACTCGGATTTCTCGCTGCTGTCCGGTGCGATGTCGGTATCCTCCATGCTGAAAAAAGCCGTGGAGATGCGTCAGCCGGCCATCGCGTTGACCGATCATGGCAATCTTTTCGGGGCGGTGGAGTTCTATTCAGAGGCGCTGCGCCAGGGTGTGAAGCCGGTGCTCGGCTGCGAGGTATATCTTTGCGACGATCACGACAAGAAGGTCAGCGAGGGCCCGCGCGGGCCGCGCTATGCGCAACTGCTGCTGCTGGCGCGCAATAATTCCGGCTGGTCGAATCTGATGCGGCTGGTGTCGATCAGCTATCTCAAGGGCTTCTACTACAAGCCGCGTATCGACAAGGCGCTGCTGCGCGAGTTCGGCGACGGGTTGATCGCGCTCTCTTCCGGCTGGAACGGAGAGATCGAGCGGCTGCTGCGCCGCGGCGATACGGTGGGTGCGGCGAAGGTGGCGCAGGAATACAAGGGGCTTTTCCCGCACAACCATTTCTTCATCGAGTTGCAACGTCACGGCGTGGCCGGTCAGGAGCCATTGAATCGTCAACTGATCGAGCTGGCGCATGCCGAAGACATCCCGCTGGTGGCCACCAATAACGCGCATTTTCTGGGACGCGACGATTTCCATGCCTTTGAAAGCATGCTGGCGCTGCGCGACGGCAAGACGTTGTCCGACGATGTCAGCGCGCACTACACGCCGGAGAACTATTTAAAAACCGGCGAGGAGATGGTCGAGCTGTTCGAGGATGTGCCGGAGGCCATCGAAAACAGCCTGCACATCGCCAGCCGCTGCAATGTGGACATGCAGTTCGGCAACTACCAGCTGCCGGATTTCCTGCCGCCCAACGGTATGGAGCTGAAAGCCTATATGCGTCAGCAGGCTGTCGAGGGGCTGGATGCACGCTGGCCAGCCATCATTGCGCTCTCACCCGATGCCGATCGGCTGGCTTATGAAGAACGTCTGCAGTTTGAGCTGGATGTGATCGAGCAGATGGGCTTTCCCGGTTACTTTCTTATTGTGGCGGATTTCATCAAGTGGGCGAAGCAGCATGATATTCCGGTCGGCCCCGGACGCGGCTCGGGCGCAGGCTCCATCGTCGCCTACTGCCTGCTGATCACCGATCTCGATCCCATCCGCTACGGTCTGCTGTTCGAGCGCTTCCTCAATCCGGAACGCGTCTCCATGCCCGATTTTGACATCGATTTTTGCATGAACCGGCGTGATGAGGTGATCCGCTACGTGACCGAGAAATACGGTGCCGATCAGGTGGCACAGATTATTACGTATGGCTCGATGAAGGCCAAGGCCGTGGTGCGCGATGTGGGGCGCGTGCTGGCTATGGATTTGATCAAGGTGAATACGCTGGCCAAATTAATACCCAACGATCTTAACATGACGCTGGAAAAGGCGCTGGCCGCGGAGCCGCGGTTGAAGAAGATGGTGGACGAGGACGGCGATGTGGCGCGCCTGTTCGAGATCGCCCGGCGGTTGGAGGGCATGCACCGGCATGCCGGCAAGCATGCGGCCGGTGTGGTGATCGGGCGGGTGCCTCTGGTAGAGACCGCACCGCTGTACAAGGAACCGCGCGAAGACGGTGCGATCGTGCAATGGGATATGAAGTGCGTGGAGAAGGTCGGGCTGATCAAGTTCGACTTTCTGGGCCTGAAAACCCTGACCGTGATTGATCTTGCCTGCCGCCTGATCCGCAAGCACGAGGCGCACAGGGATTTCGATATCAGTACGATTCCACTGGACGATGCGGCCAGCTTCGATCTGTTGCAGCGCGGTGCCACCAGCGCGGTGTTCCAGGTGGAATCCTCCGGCATGCGCGATCTGCTGGTGCGCCTGCGGCCCGACTGTTTCGAGGATATCATCGCACTGGTGGCGCTGTATCGTCCCGGCCCGCTGGAATCCGGCATGGTGGATACCTATATCGCCTGTAAACACGGCGAGCAGCAGATCGCCTATCCGCTGCCGCAACTCAAACCCATCCTCGGCGAGACCAACGGCGTGATCCTGTATCAGGAGCAGGTGATGCAGATCGCCCAGGTGCTCTCCGGCTACACGCTCGGTCAAGCCGATATGCTGCGCCGTGCCATGGGCAAGAAAAAGCCGGAGGAGATGGCCAAGCAACGCCAGATCTTCATGCAGGGCGCGGAAAAGAACCATGTGCCCGCCGACAAGGCCGAGCAGATCTTCGACCTGATGGAGAAGTTCGCCGGCTACGGCTTCAACAAATCGCATTCCGCGGCCTATGCGCTGATTGCCTACCAGACGGCCTACCTCAAGGCGCATTTCCCGCAGGCATTCATGGCAGCCACCTTGTCCTGCGATATGGGCAACAGCGACAAGGTATGCGGCCTGATCCAGGACTGCCGCAGGATGAAGATCGAGGTGCTGCCGCCGCATGTGAATGCCTCCGACTGGGAATTTATCCCGGAAGGGGAGACCGATATCCGTTTCGGGCTGGGTGCGGTGAAGGGCGTGGGCGAGGCGGCGGTGCGCGCGCTGGTGGAAGAGCGACTGAAGGCAGGAGAGTTCGGCGGTTTCGAGGAGATGTGCATGCGCACGCCGCCACGCTCGCTGAACAAGCGCATGCTGGAAGCCATGGTCAAGGCGGGTGCCTTGGACGGGCTGGTGCCGAATGCCAATGCCGCGCTGCAGGGGCTGGCGGCGGCCATGGAGGCTGCGGCGCGTAAACGGCATGATCTGGAGGCGCGCCAGTCGGCCCTGTTCGAGGTGGCGGAGCCGCAGGGTGAGGATGCCGTGTTCCCCGATGTGATCGAATGGAGTCTTGGCGAGCGCTTGCGGCATGAAAAGGAGGTGCTCGGCTTTTATCTGACCGGGCATCCGCTGGAGGAATATCTCGGCTATATCGAGGGCCTGTGGAGTTCCAATCTGGAGGACGTGGCCGATATGCCTGACGGCTCTACGGTGGTGTTGCCGCTGACCGTCACCTCGGTGCGCACGCATCGCGGGGCGCGCGGCACGATGGCCTTTGTGCAGGTCGGCGATCTGTTCGGCAGCGCCGAGATGGTATGTTTCTCGGCGTTGTACAACGAGGCCGTGGAATTCCTTGAAGGCGAGCAGGCCCTGCTGGCGATGTTGCGCGTGGATCGGTCGCGTGACGAATTATCGCTGATCGCCGAGGCCCTCGCGCCGCTTGAAAGCGTCCTTGCGCAGCAGGTGCGACGTATCTGTATTTCCACGCATGCGCTGGTATGGGATGATGCGGCGGTCAAAAGATTCGCTGCGCTGGCGCGTGCCAATCCGGGCGATGTCGGGGTGCGCTTTCACCTGCATCTGGCCAACGGGGCGACAGCGGAGCTTTCTTCGGGATTGACCTTGTGCTGGAATGACGAGGTCAGAGATAGTCTGCGCGCATGGTTCGATCATCATGCCGTGCAGTTGATTTGCAAACCCTGGCAGCCGGCTGTTGCGCCAAGGCAGGGGGGAAGAAAAGAGGATAGGAGACAGTATGCCGCGTAGTTATCTGGAATTTGAACGTCCGATTGCTGAGTTGACCTCGAAGATCGAGGAACTGTCGGGCATGGGTGAAGGCGCTGGGCTGAATATTGCCGAGGAAGTGGAGAAATTGACCGCAAAACGTGATGCGTTGATCAAGGATACCTACAGCAATGCCGATCGCTGGCAGCTGACCCAGCTGGCGCGTCATCCCGACCGGCCGTATTTCCTCGATTATGTCGAGGAGATGTTCGACGATTTTCAGGAGCTGCATGGCGACCGCGCGTTCGGTGACGACGGGGCGATCGTCGGCGGCACGGCACGCTTCCGTGAACAGCCGGTGGTGATCGTCGGTCACCAGAAGGGACGCGATACCAAGGAAAAGATCCGCCGCAATTTCGGCATGCCGCGCCCGGAGGGCTACCGCAAGGCGCTGCGTCTGTTCCAGTTGGCCGAGCGTTTCGGCATGCCGGTGATGACCTTTATCGATACGGCCGGTGCATGGCCGGGTGTGGATGCCGAAGAGCGCGGCCAGAGCGAGGCGATCGCCCGCAACCTGATGGAGCTCTCCAGTCTGAAGGTGCCGGTGATCTGCACGGTGATCGGCGAGGGCGGATCCGGCGGCGCACTGGCCATCGGTGTGGGCGACAGGCTGTATATGCAGCAGTTCACCACCTATTCGGTGATTTCTCCGGAAGGTTGTGCGGCGATTCTGTGGCACGACCGCAGTTTCTCGCAGCAGGCTGCAGAAGCGTTGAAGCTTTCCGCCAGGGATCTGGAAGGCTTCGGCCTGATCGACGGGATCATTCCCGAGCCGCTGGGCGGGGCGCATGAGAATCTCAAGGATGCGGCATCGATGATGGGCGATGTGCTGGAGAAGGCTCTCAAGGAACTGCTCAGCGAGCCGCTGTCCGTGTTGCTTGATTCGCGCTACAAGCGTCTGCGCGCGATGGGCGTGTTCTCCGAGGCCTGAGGCACACGGGCGCTTGCGCAGCCGGGCGTCATCCGTATGCTTCGCGGCCTTCCGGCACACTCATGGAGAGGTACCGAAGTGGTCATAACGGCACCGACTCGAAATCGGTTGGGGGCGAAAGTCCCACGTGGGTTCGAACCCCACCCTCTCCGCCATTTTTTAAACTTCAACGCTTCTGTTTTCAATTTTGTATCCATAACCTCCCTGAGAGGTTGGGTGAGAACCCGCGTCCGGGTTCGACAAAGCGGCTGCTTGCAGACGTTTTGAACGCCGGAGTGGTAGCGAGGGCGGTACATGCCAATATGTGCATGAACGCCGGAGTGCAAGCTGCGGCGGCACCTTCACAACCACCCCCCTTGTCTGCAGAGTACAGCCTAGGGAAAGTTTGTTTTTGCGCGCTTGTCACTGATCCGTCTGGAGCCTTGTTTTCCACACAATCGTAGACAGCGACTGGCCGGTGAAAAGGAGGGCGGGACTATTTCTTTCGGGGTTGTGCTGGTTGACGATGACGTATGTCTGCTCAAGGGGCTTGAGCTGGCAATTGATAAGTACGCCCGAATTGAGCTTCGTGGAACAGCCAGTGGCTGTGAAGAGGGGATGGCGCTGATTCGACGAGTCAATCCTGATGTTATCGTCGTCGACATCGATCTTAAGGACGGTGACGGGTATGAGTTGATCCGGGCTGCCCGGAAGGAGAACCCTCTGCTTGAGTGCCTGGTGGTGACCAGCCATGAAGAGGATACATACGTATTCAAGGCTCTAGAGGCGGGAGCAACCGGGTATAAGTTGAAGTCGGCTGGTCCGGTTGCGATTGTCGAGGCCATGATGGAGCTTTGGGAGGGTGGTGCTCCTTTGTGTCCTGATATAGCCAGAATGATCTTGCGAAGATTCCATAAGCCGATTGCCGACGATGCCCCCCCCCAGCTGGGCACCAAGGAAAAGGAAGTTCTGGAGTTGATGTTCAAGGGTTTCTCACGCAAGGAGCTGGCGGCAATCCTGAATGTTAGCACGAATACGATCGGTACCCATGTGAAGCGGATCTATACAAAGCTTGATGTTTCTTCGCGCAGCGAAGCGATTTACGAAGCTACCCGTCTGGGCCTTATTTCACTTGATGGTCACTAACCATTCAACGGAGCAATCGGGGTTTGTAAAATACACGTTCACATACACAAATTGAATCGAGTCCTGTCTTCGCCAGCTTGTCACCTATTGAGGTGATTGTGGCCTGGATCACAGATTCATAATGTTCGGCCATATTTCAAACAAAAGGGGAGTTACCTTATTTATGAAACGTTCCATCGCAATTGCAGCATCCGTTATGATTATGTCCTTCGCATCCTACGCGCAGGCAGCCACGAACAATTCCACAGCCACTGTTAACCAGACCATCGGCAGCGCCAACAATGCGACCGTTGAGCAGGATAACGCCAGCTTTACTGATGCCACCATTGATCAGGCTGGTTCCGTGAACACCGCCGAGATCGAGCAGACTGGTAACGGCAACAGCGCCGGCGTTTCGCAGGTCGGCAGCCTGAACAATGCAGACGTCGAGCAGGCCGGCAACGGCAACGTTGGCCGTGTCAGCCAGACCGGCGACAGCAACACCGCTGATGTCGACCAGTACGGCGACAACAACACCGCTACCGTGTCCCAGAAGGGTGCCGGCAACAATGCCGACGTGAACCAGAAGGGTAACGGCAACGAAGCTTCGGTTGCTCAGACCGGCAATAACAACGATGCCAATGTTGCGCAGGGCGGCAACGCCAACGAGGCAGAAGTTGCCCAGCAGGGTAACGGCAATGATGCTTCTGTTACCCAGTCCGGCAACGGCAACAACGCTGAAGTCGAGCAGATCGGCGACAACAACGTTGCTTCTGTCGAGCAGATCGGAAACGCCAATGTTGCTGATGTTGACCAGACCGGCACTTCCAACACTGCAGCTGTTGAGCAGTCGGGCGACGCTAATACCGCCAACATCGACCAGATTGGTTTTGCCAACGATGCTGAAGTCGAGCAGTTTGGCAACGGCAACCGTGCTGACCTGTCCCAGACCGGTAACGGCAACATCGCTGATGCAGACCAGGCCGGCAACAACAACAGTGTCGAGATCGCCCAGCAGGGTGCCAACAATGCAGCCGATGTTGACCAGAAGGGCAACGGCAACGAAGCTGAAGTCGAGCAGTTCGGCAATGGCAACAGCGCCGATGTTGCCCAGACGGGTAACGACAACAGTGTTGATGTTGACCAGAGTGGCAGCCTTAACGTCGCTGGCGTAGCACAGATCGGCAATGGCAACGAAGCTGAAATCGAGCAGTCCGGCAACAGCAACGTCGCCAACGTGATGCAGGCTTCCAGCTACAACGTTGCCAACGTCGAGCAGTCCGGCAACTTTAACACTGCTTCTGTTTCTCAGAGCGGCGGCAACAGCAACGTGGCCAACGTCGAGCAGAAGTAAGTTCAAAGATCGCAATGCTAAAGGGGGCGGACTTCGGTCCGCCCTTCTGCGTTTAAGGCGTTTGTTATCAACTTCTGGGATCAAGTTTCAGGCTCTATATGAGTACCAAATATGAAATTATCGGGGTCTTACGATGAAAGGATATATCGTAGTCATTGCAGTCTTGCTCACGTTGTCTCTGGCGATCAACGCTCAGGCCGAAAGCAGTCGATCAAATGCTGAAGTGAGTCAGGCCGGTTCACATAACAGGTTATCCGTGGAGCAGCGGGATGCCGACTTTACTACAGCCGCCATCACACAGTCCGGCAAAAACAATCAGGCGAAAATCGAACAAACCGGACACGCAAACACAGTCGATCTGCAGCAGTCCGGCTCAGGAAATCTTGCTGAAATAGAGCAGGATGGGGATCGAAACACGGCCGGAGTTGAACAGTCGGGTTCGAACAATATGGTCGATCTTGATCAGCGGGGAGATCAGAACCTTGCAAGCGTTGAGCAATCCGGAAGTTCCAATAGCGTGGATGTGGAACAGTTGGGAAATGAGAATGTGGCTCAGGTAGGCCAGAAAGGTCGTTCCAATACTGTAAACGTTGAGCAAAGCGGTAGCGGAAACCTGGCTGACATCAGGCAAGAATAGGAATTCTTCCAACCTGCTGATTATTTCCACTTTTATTAAAGCCAATTAATTTTTGTCACCTATTAAGGTGATTGTGATCCAGATCACGGTTTCATAAGGTACGCACAAGTGGAAAAGTTTCCCCCTACCCGGAGGTTTGATGAAAAAATATATCTCGATTGCAGCAGCCTTGGTCATGATGTCGGTTTCGACCTATGCCAACGCTGCCACAAGCAACTCTTCCGCAGATATCAGCCAGTCCGTCGGTAGTTCCAACGAAGCCGTAGTCGAGCAGGTGGATGTAAATTTCGGCACAGCTGACATAAATCAGGCCGGCAGTGTGAACAAAGCCGAGGCTGAGCAGACCGGGGATGCAAATACCGCCAGTATTAATCAGATCGGTAACATCAACGAGGCTGATGTCGAACAGGCCGGTAACGGCAATGCAGCCACAGTAGATCAGACAGGTGATCATAATTTTGTTGATGTTGACCAGAACGGTGACAACAACACAGCTGGCGTGGCCCAGAAGGGTAACGGAAACAAGGTTGAAGAGATCAAACAGGTTGGGAACGAAAATAGCGCCGATGTTGCCCAGCAGGGCAACAATAATACTGCGAAACTGGCCCAGACCGGAACATCGAACGATGCCAGTGTTGAGCAGATCGGCAGCAATAATTCTGCCGATCTGACGCAGACCGGATATAGCAATACCGCGGATGTGGATCAGACGGGTGACTCCAATCAGGCTGATATGACACAGAATGGCTCTTCAAACTTCGCCGAAGTTGAGCAGAATGGTTTGGCAAACGTCGCTCGAGTAGAGCAGGACGGTATAGCAAACATTGCCAATATCGAGCAGGACGGCAATGGCAACAACGCCAGTGTCGAGCAGATAGGCAATGGCAACAGTGCAGATATTGCGCAGACCGGTGTGAACAACAACGCTGACAATGATCAGGTAGGTAATAACAATATCGCCAGCATCGAGCAGATGGGTAACGACAATTTTGCCGAGGTTGAGCAGGCTGGTGACGGCAACTCAGCAGAGTTGGTGCAGAATGGTAACAACAATTCTGCCGATGCATTCCTGACAGGTAACGGCAATGTGGCTGATGTCGAGCAGCTCGGTGATGGCAACATCACTGAACTGGCGATGCTGGGTGATTTTAACAATGTCGATATTGATCAGGAAGGCAATCTGAACACAGCCATTGTGAATACAACCGGTTCGTACAACGAAATCAATGTCGAGCAGAGCGGCGACCTGAATACGGCCAGTATTGATCAGGTTTCAAGCTATGCTGATGCAATAATTATGCAGACCGGTACTGGTAATGCGGCAAATATTTCACAGACAGGTGCCGGCACCGCCAGTGAGCGCAATAGCGCATTCATCGAGCAGAATGGTAGCTTTAATTCTGCCAATATTTCGCAGAGTGGTGGTGCAGGCAACTCAGCCAGCATTGTGCAGAACTAACGAACGGAAACGCCATTTGGGGATGGGCTTTGCCCGTCCCCTTTTTTTTCTGCTCAGGGGCACAGCATCGCAAATTGACCGAAGTTAGCCGACTATAGTGGCTGGGGGGATGAAATGATGACTGGAAGCATTGTGAAAACGTGTGCATTGTTGTCACTGGGCTTTGTGTTTTGCACCTTCATTCCGAACAGCTATGCTCACAGGCAACCAGATATGGAAGCATCCTTCAATCTCAAACACGATGCCGATACGGCCACGGTTACACTGCGCCCGAGCATACGCTCGGATGGAACCGCAACATTTGATTATAAACTCAGGATTACCAAACGAGGATCCGCCGGAACATCTACCGAGGGTCACGGTGGTCGCATCGATACAGTGGAAGGCAAGGATGTTGATCTGGGGCCGGTATTGCGTTTCGGTAGCTTTGCACAGCACGACAACATGCAGCTTGAGCTGCGTATTTGCATACCGGGTTCTCGCTGTAAACATTCCGGCGATGTGATTGCGACTTTCTCCTCTTCCTACCCGGAAGCCGATGGTGCAAAGAACTAGTCTCATATCCTTTGCAGTATCCGGTATCCGGCATTGCGCCCTCTGCCTGACACTCGCATTCATACTGCTTCCCAATGTGGCAGCGGCCGATTATTCGTCGGCAGTGATCAATCAGGAAGGCAGCAGCAATAATGCGGCGATCGAACAGGTGCAAACGAATGATGCTTTTGTAACAGTCGATCAGCAGGGGAGCAGTAATATCACCAAGGTTCAGCAGGGTAGTGCAAGTGAGGCAGGTGATCAGAGTTTCCGTGCCAATGTTGAAACCCGAGGTGATCTGAATGTGGTTGACGTGTTGCAGCGCGATGCTTTTCAGACTGCAGACGTTTATCAGGAAGGTAGCTCAAACCTTGTTTCTATTGAACAGATTGAAGAAGCAACAACGTTGAGTGTCCGTCAGTCCGGCGTTTCCCAGATTCTTCAAATTCAACAGAACAGGTTGGCTAATGCAACGATTACCCAGGAAGGAACGGATAGCGTACTTCTCGTCGAACAGGGTGGTCGGGAGAATACCATGACAGTTGAGCAATATGGCAATAGAAACTTTGCGCAGATTGCGCAATCGTCGTCCGGCAATCGGTTGAATATGCTGCAGCAGGGCGATGGCAATGAGGCAGCAATTGTGCAAAGCGGGAGCGGTGGAGGGGCCACGATCAGGCAGGTGGCCGATCAGGCAAAATTGACCCTGTTTCAGACCAACGCTCAGGACACGGCAAATATTACGCAGAGCCATGCCGGAACCTCCCAGCTGACAGCATCTCTGGAGCAGTCGGGTGCCGAGGCGACTGCGAATATTCAGCAAAGCGGAAAAAACAACAGCATTCAGGCAATCCAGTCAGGCTTCAAAAACGATCTCTCAGTAAATCAGGAGGGCCAGTTCAATGATGTGAGGGCCCTGCAAACGGGGAATAATACGAAATTGAACATTCTGCAGGGTGGTTTGACCGGTTCGGAGGATCGCAACACAATTTCAGTGATGCAGAGTGCTGATAATGTGAATGTCACTGTTGGCAATGTTGGCAGTAATTATGGTAATAGGGCGAAACACGTTACGGTGAGGCAGGAATAGTGTTTTCCGGGAGCGCTGCAAGAATTTTCGGCTTGCTGTTGTGCTCTGTCTTTTGGCTTTCACTGGCAGGCAGTGTGGAAGCAGCCGGTGCGAATGATCGTAATTTGCGAAAAATTGTACTGGATCAAACCACCACATATCCCGGACATGAATTTTACCGGTACTTTGTTCCTCTGCTTTCAGAGAAGGTTGGCAATGTGTATTTCGATTCAGTGACACTCAAGGAGTCCCGGTCCAAACGATCCGGAAGCCTGATAAGCATCGAATACAGGGAAGCAATTCTTTTCCAGACCGTTGTTTATGCTGCTGATCAGTATATAAATGCCAAAGCCATTCAGGCAGCGGCTGTGGTTAGTGCGAAGCTAAGTCAGTCGCAGCTTGACGGGTTGCTATCACAGGGTGGTGATTTAGCAGGGGACGAGCTGTAGGCTCTGCCAGCCCTGAAATGTTTGAGGTAAAGAGGAGGCAAGAATGAAGAAGATGCTATTTACCTGTGCAGCCATGCTTATCATGGGCTCTGTGAATGTCTTTGCCGAGCAGATTGTCTACACCCCGGTGAATCCGGTTTTCGGGGGAAACCCGAATAATGCCCCAGGGCTCCTGGCAAGCGCCAATGCCCAGAATAACTACAAGGATCCTGCAGCAGTGAATGCTTTGGCCCAGCTGACACCCTTGCAGCAGTTCAATCAGAACCTGCAGCAGTTCGTGCTCAACCGTATCGCAGCTTCTGTGACGGGAACCATCATCGGTGCAAATGGCGCCCTGGTTCCGGGCACGATTACGACAACGGATTTCACGATCGTAGTGTCCCAGCCTGTGGCCAACGGGCCGCTGACCGTGACCACGACGGATAGAAATACCGGTCAGACCACGTTCTTTCAGGTTAACTAGGTCTTGCTATGAGATGTTTTCCGACGCCGTCACTGCGGCGTTACCGCGGACTTCTGCTTGCACTGTTGATTCCCGGATTCCTAGGTGCTTGTGGCATGGCGGTTGCCAAGCGCCCGGTGGGCATTATGAACCAGGCTTATCTGCAACAGCCGAATACCCCGACCTATCGCGATCTGCTCAATCTACCGCGACCGAAGGGTAAGATCCTTTCCGCTGTGTACAACTTCCGGGACATGACCGGGCAGTATAAGTCATCACCTTCCAGTAATATTTCCACTCAGGTGACACAGGGCGCCGCATCCATATTGATGCATTCACTCAAGGAGTCGCAGTGGTTCGATATTGTCGAACGCGAGGGGCTGCAGGACCTGCTTACCGAGCGTAAGGTGAACCGCGCAACGGCGGCGAACGACAAAAACTCCAAGGTGGCACCGTTGCCCACGCTGCTTCCCGCCAGCGTGCTTTTCGAGGGTGGTATTGTCGGTTACGACACCAATGTACAGACCGGCGGCGAGGGCGCGCGCTATCTGGGGATCGGCGGTTCCGATCGCTATCAGGTCGATCAGGTGACGGTCGTGCTGCGCGCTGTGGATGTGCGCAACGGAAGGATTCTGGAAACGGTTGAGACCAGCAAGACGATTCTTTCCGAGCAGATCGCAGGCAATGTCTATCGTTTTATTGCTTTCAAGGCGCTGCTCGAAGGGGATGTGGGTTACAGCTACAACGAACCTGGTCAGATGGCGGCGCAGGAGGCGATTCAGGCGGCGATCATCCATCTGATTGCGCGCGGTATCCTCAACGGCTTGTGGGAGCTGGAAAACCCGGATGAAATCAACAGTCCGGTACTTGAGGGATATCTGTAAGACTGTGGTCGCACAGCTTCAGCGGCATTGTCATCGTCCTGTCGCGTGATATCTTGCGCAACCCTGCATCACAGATGTGGCGGTTTGCTTTAAATCACAATGGAAGGGTGGCCGAGCGGTTGAAGGCACCGGTCTTGAAAACCGGCAAGGGGCAACCCTTCGTGGGTTCGAATCCCACCCCTTCCGCCAGTTGAAGAAGCAATAGCTTGGATGTGGTGGAAGCATAGGGGAGAATCGCAGGGGTGGGTGAGGACCCGCGACTACGGTTCGACAAATCAGCGTGCTGATTTGAACGCCGCTTGCGGCGGCCCGCAGGGCGAGTGCGTAGCCCGCGTGATTCCACTGTCTCCGCAGTTCGGAGCGACAGACTGGATATTGTTGCAAAGATTTGCTTTACAGAACCAGGTGGTTCGGCAGGTGCAAATGTGAATTATTTTGCTACACTGCGCCGCGCCGCGATTGAGGTGTGAAACGCGCGCATGGAGAGATGGCTGAGTGGTCGAAAGCGGCACCCTGCTAAGGTGTTATACGGGTTACCGTATCGAGGGTTCGAATCCCTCTCTCTCCGCCAGTTCAATGGTTCGTTCAGAGGCCTTCAGGAAGTGTTTGCAGTGAGGCCTGTTCGAGTCAGACACCTGTTGTCCGTCGTGCTTGTTGTTGCCATGCCCTTGTTTCTGAACGGGTGTGATAACGAGAAGACCACGCAGATCGACTGGCAGCTACCGCTTGCAGCACCGGATGATCCGCATGGTGCACAGGCTGACCAGCCGCTGCCGGATTGGGCGGAGCAGGTAACAGGCAGCGCCGAATTGGTGCTGTTGCAGAAGGATAAGGCCCGTTTATTCAATGTGGGCCTTGAAAGCGGGCAGGAAGTGGTGTTTCAGGATATGCACTTTCGCCTCCTCGGCCTGGCCGAGGGATTGCGCATGAAGTCCGGGACTTACATTGAGGATAAAAATGTGCATAATCCCGCCGCGTTCGTGGAAATCAGCCGACAGGGTCGGCAGGTGTACCGCGGATGGTTGTATCAGGAGTTCCCCGAGCTGTTCGGGCCTGATATGGCAAACTGGAAGGTGTCGTTGCATGGAGTGGTGATCACTCCGCCGGAGATTCAGACGGACAGCGATATTTCCGAAAGCATAACAGGCACGCGCCCGTAGCTCAGCTGGATAGAGCATCAGACTACGAATCTGAGGGTCGGGCGTTCGAATCGCTCCGGGCGCGCCAGTTAAGTCAAGGGTCCAGCAGAAATGCTGGGCCCTTTTCTGTTGCACCTGTGAGCCAGCCTCATGAGCCATGCAACCATGGTTGCCATCCTTCAACATCCATATCGAGCATGGTAGTCTTGCAGCCGTTATCTGCACGGCGACGTTCCACTTTTCTGAATGCTTATCAAACTTTGGTATTGAATGGCAACAGTTCAGCAGAGCAAGCGTTCACGTGGCGGCTCAAGGTATGAATTGCTTTCTTGAGACTTTATGGTTGTGGAGTGTTCAACGTGCATAGCTATTGGGAAGATGCTGCTGCGGCAGCATGTAAAGATGAACTGGAGAGGCGCGTCTATAGCTCACGCCTGCTCGGACGGGACAAGACGCTGGTGCTGCATGGAGGGGGTAATACCTCGGTAAAAATCAGTGAAAAGAATATCTTCGGTGAGGAAGAGCAGCTTCTTTACGTCAAGGGAAGCGGTTGGGATCTGGAAACCATCGAGACAGGAGGGTTTGCGCCTGTGCAGTTGCAGTATTTGCAGAGACTGGCGAAGCTTCCTTCCCTGTCGGATCCGGAGATGGTCAATCAGTTGGTGACGCACCAGACACGTGCTTCTGCCCCTGTGCCCTCGGTTGAGGCTATATTGCATGCCATTCTTCCCTATCCGTATGTTGACCATACCCATGCGGATGCCATCGTTTCCATCACCAATACTGTCGACGGCGAGGCGACTATCCGGGAGATATTCGGCGATACGCTGGTGGTGATTCCCTATGTAATGCCCGGATTCGACTTGGCTAGGTTGTGCGCAGAGCGCTTTGCCGCCGAGTCTGGATCGAACACCATCGGTATGGTGTTACTCAATCATGGCATTTTCTCGTTCGGACAGAGTGCGAAGGAATCGTACGAGCGCATGATCTCGCTGGTGGGGCGCGCCGAGGCGTATCTCAAGCAGCATGGCGCATGGGAATTCCCCCCAGAAGAGCAACTTGTCCCTACCGGCAACGACATATCCCGAGCCATGGCGGCCTTGCGTGCCAATGTGTCGAAGGTCTGCGGGTTCCCGGTTATTGTGTCCCGGCATGCAAACGACAGGACACTGTCGTTTGCCCGCCGCCCGGATATCGCGGTGATTGCTCAGCAGGGGCCGGCCACCCCGGATCATGTGATACGAACCAAGCGTCTTCCCATGCTGGGGAGGGATGTCGATACCTATGCAGAGCAGTACCGTGCCTATTTCGATGCGCTTGAACCACAGGCCGGCGAACGCAAGTCCATGCTGGATCCTGCTCCCCGCGTGGTGCTGGATGCGGAACTTGGATTATGTGCGATAGGCAAGACCGCCAAGGATGCGGATATCGTGGCTGATATTTACGATCACACCATGGACATCATTCTGCGTGCCACGGCCCTTGGCGGATATCAGGCTCTGCCGGCAAAAGATATCTTTGATGTCGAATATTGGGACCTTGAGCAGGCAAAGCTGCGGAAGGGCGGCAAAGCGCCGCAGTTTGCGGGCGAAGTGGCATTGGTTACCGGTGCAGCCTCAGGGATTGGCAAGGCATGTGTCGAGTCGTTGCTGGCGCGCGGTGCGGCAGTGATTGCGCTCGATCTGGATGCATCTGTTGTGAGTATGAAGCAGGGACTGAATTTCCTTGGTATTCAGTGTGATCTGACATCCGAAGAACAGTTTACCAATGCTTTGGATCAGTCGGTCGAGAGGTTCGGCGGCCTGGATATGCTGGTGCTGAACGCGGGTATCTTTCCGGGTGGTTGCCGTATCGAGGCGCTCAATACCGGGGAATGGCAGAAGGTGATGCACATTAATCTGGATGCCAATCTTATGCTGATGCGCGAATGCCATCCGTTTCTCAAACTTGCGCCACGTGGCGGGCGTGTCGTCGTCATCGGTTCGAAGAACGTTCCGGCTCCGGGGCCTGGGGCGGCTGCCTATTCCGCGTCAAAGGCAGGGCTCAATCAGTTGGCGCGTGTCGCCGCACTCGAATGGGGTGCGGATAATATCCGCATCAATTCACTGCACCCCAATGCCGTGTTCGATACCGGACTGTGGACCGAGGACGTGCTGGCCGCGCGTGCCAAGCATTATGGTTTGAGTGTGCAGGAATATAAGACCAATAATGTGTTGAAAACTGAAGTGACCAGTCACGATGTGGCTGAATTGATGGCTGAAATGTGCGGTCCGCTGTTTGCCAAGACCACGGGTGCATGGCTGCCTGTGGATGGCGGCAACGACCGGGTGATTTAAAGAATAGCAGAAAAAATCAGGGAGAATTCATGAGCAATACAGGCAAGCCGGTGTTCGGCATTATCGGCGGCAGCGGTGTTTACGATATCGACGGTTTGGAGAACAAGCGATGGGAGAGAATCGCCTCGCCATTCGGTAACGCTTCGGACGAACTGCTGTTCGGTGAGTTGGACGGGCAGCAGCTCGTTTTTCTGCCACGCCACGGACGGGGGCATAAAATCCCTCCTTCCGAGATCAATTTCCACGCCAACATTGATGCGTTGAAACGTGCCGGTGTTACCGATGTGGTCTCTGTGAGCGCGGTCGGGTCGCTGCGAGAGCATCTCAGGCCGGGAATGTTCGTGATCGTTGACCAGTTCGTTGATCGCACGTTTGCGCGCAATAAATCGTTCTTCGGCGCAGGCCTGGTAGGGCATGTTTCGATGGCGCACCCTGTATGTACGCGCCTGGGCGACCACATCGAAGCTGCAGCCAAGGAGGCCGGCATCGAGGCATTGCGCGGCGGTACATATCTCGTCATGGAGGGTCCTCAGTTTTCCACGCTGGCGGAATCCGAGTTGTACCGGGCTTGGGGGTGTGATGTGATCGGCATGACCAATATGCCCGAAGCTAAGCTCGCTCGCGAGGCTGAACTTTGTTATGCCACTATTGCTATGGTGACCGATTACGATTGTTGGCACCCGCATCATGACAATGTGACAGTGGAACAGATTATCAAGGTGCTGGTCGCCAATGCGGATAAGGCTAAAAGTCTGGTGAGACATGTCGTGCCAAAACTTGCTTCTGACTTACACGCAGCAAGCTGCTCCTGCCGTAGCGCGCTGGAGCATGCGTTGATCACGTCAGCGGAAGCGCGTTCCCCGGACCTGCTCCGGAAGCTGGAAGCCGTAGCCGGTCGCATACTAAACCGATAACCAATCTACCGTAGGAGCCAACATGCCAATCAAATCCAGAGTCCGTACCGTTCCGCACTACCCGAAACCGGGGATCATGTTCCGCGACATCACCACGTTGCTCAAGGACCCTGTCGGACTTCGCCTCACCATTGATGAGCTGCTTCGCCGTTATCAGGATGTGGAAATCGATAAAATAGCGGGTATCGAGGCTCGTGGTTTCATCCTTGGTGCGCCACTGGCCTATGCCATGGGTAAAGGTTTTATACCGGTACGCAAGAAGGGCAAGTTACCTGCCGAAACCATCGGTCATGATTATGAGCTTGAATACGGCACGGATCGGATTGAAATCCACACGGATGCGATTTCCCCGGGCGATAGGGTGCTGTTGGTTGACGATCTTATCGCCACCGGTGGTACGGCCGAAGCAGCATGCATATTGATTGAAAAGATGGGTGGAAAGATCGTTGAATGCTGTTTCGCCATTGACCTGCCGGATATCGGTGGCCGTGCGCGTCTTGAGAAACTCGGGCAGAAAGTATTCGCCCTTTGCGAATTCGAGGGAGATTAAGGTGAAAGTTGAAACCATGCGTTGGGTGGATGGCAGGCTGGAAATGGTTGACCAGCGCATTCTGCCGGCTGTGTTTGAATACATTGCCTACGATTCGGCGGCAGGTGTGGCAGAAGGGATTCGTAGCATGGTGGTGCGCGGCGCACCCGCAATAGGTGTTGCGGCGGCCTATGGCGTGGCACTGGAAGCTATGCGTTTGCAGGATGTTTCTGAAGTTGATTTCTATAGCGGCATCTCGGCTGGATTCACGGTGCTCCAACAAAGCCGGCCTACAGCGGTAAACCTTTTCTGGGCCTTGCGGCGCATGCATGCCGTATGGGATGGAATTCAGACGAAAGCAAAGGATCAGGTGGCCCGGAGCTTACTGCAAGAGGCTCACGAAATTTTCGCAGAGGATATCCGCATCAACCGCGCAATGGGTGCGTTCGGCGCCGGATTGCTACCGGACGGTGCGCGGGTGCTCACACATTGCAATGCAGGTGCGCTGGCGACGGCAGGCTGGGGAACTGCTCTGGGCGTGTTCCGCTCGGCTATCGAGGCAGGCAAGAAGATATCTGTGATTGCAGATGAAACACGCCCTTTCCTTCAGGGGGCGCGACTGACAGCCTGGGAGATGGTTCAGGAAGGTATACCTGTGACACTGATTACCGACAATATGGCGGGTTATATGATGGCCAGTGGCGAAATAGATGCCGTGGTGGTCGGAACAGACCGGGTGGCTGCCAACGGTGATGTGGCCAACAAGATCGGCACCTATATGGTAGCGGTGCTGGCCCACCGCCATAACATCCCGTTCTACGTGGCATGCCCGCTATCAACCATTGATCCGGGAATTGCGGACGGATCGGCGATTCCCATCGAAGAGCGTTCTGCCGATGAGGTGACTGGTTACCGTGATTGTCAGTGGGCCGCTCACGGTGTGTCGGTGCGCAATCCGTCATTTGATGTTACGCCGGCTGAGTTGGTAACAGGATTGATTACCGAGAAGGGCGTTATTTATCAGCCGGATCGTCAGAAGATTGAGGCGATATTCCGCTGATTTTGCAGAAGTTTTCCGGTCTGCGTGTCGTTCTCCGTCCTGGTCTATCAAAACACAAGCTTTTTTGTTGGTTCGCAGGGTTGACCTGATCATACTGCGCTTATTACGTTTATTTCTTCGCTGGAATGAAGCGAGAAATTTGCTGATTGCGGGAACAGCGTTGAATACTGAAAAAGGAGGGTATGATGCAGGGCGAACACTCGGATAATCACGTGATAGCCAACGGTGAACATATCCTCGTGGTTGATGACGATATCCTGACAAGAAATTATCTCTCCTTATTATTACAGAGATGGGGCTATCAGGTGGTTGTCGCTTCCGACCTTTCTTCCGCAAGAAAGGCATTGCATAAATCCAAATTCTCTTTGACGCTGATTGATTTGATGTATCCCGACGACGATGCTTCCGGTTACGATCTTGTAGATATGGTTCGGGTTGAACAACCGGAATGCGCGGTGATGATCATTACGTCCGATCATTCGGCGGAAACGGCTGTTGAGGCAATTCGCTTGCATGTGGATGATTATTTTCTCAAACCTGTCGTTGCTGAAGAGTTATTGCATGCAGTCAGACGTCATATTGGCGGTTGCTACAATCTTGAAGGAAAAGATGGTGAGATTGCTATTTTTAACCTGACGCAGCGTGAGAGGGCTGTTCTGGAGATGTTTCACAAGGGTTGCACATACAAGGAAACCGCCCGCGTTCTAGGTTGCGGGCTGGCCACGGTGCAAACGCATGCCAAAAACCTTTATCGCAAGCTGGGCGTGCACTCACGGTCCGAAGCAGCGCATGAAGCGCTCCGCCTTCATCTGATTAAATCCTAGTGTATTAAAGAAAACAGGTCGTCAGGGTGAAGGGTTTTCTTTTTCCTGAGACAATTGATCTACAATAATTCTCAGATTTTCATAGGTCTCAATACCCATGTCGATGAAAGTAACGCCGATGCCATGTTGCGTCTGACGAACGACCTTTGCAATCAGGTACAGGTGCATTTCCCCAACGATGACATGAAGCTTCCCCTCGCTTCCAACGGCTGGCTGATTGTCCATCATTTCCAGCCACGCCCCTCCAAGACTGATGTTGCTGATTACACTACCGCGTGCTTCGTAGCCCTGCGGTTTGAATGCCGCGTGCATCCGGGTAGAGGCACGTTTGTAACTGCGTTGCTCTGCAAGCATAAGCCCGGCAGATGGCCTGATAGGGGTCGTGGTAGATTGGGCGGCTTTCATGCTTTTGCATATCGCCATTGAGAGCTCAGACTTGAATTTTTTTGTTGGGGGATAAGATTGGTGATTCTATACTGCCATAAACCTTTCTTGTCGAAGGGAAGTGGATAGTATCCCATTAATGAAAGTTGTGAGGAAAGCTGATGTCTAGCGAAGCCATATGGATGCGCCTGTTCCGTCCTAAGGTTGGGTGGGTCGAGGATGCATGTTCTCTTTGCGAGAAGAATACTCTATTCGATAAGGTGAACCGCAAATCTATTCGCTGGCTTGTGACGCGCATGCATCCGCGTAGCTACCGTGTGGGCGAGCCGATACTCGATATGGGCAATTCAGGTGCCGGAGCGGTGCTGGTGTTGTCGGGTGAAGTCGCAGTGCGCATCAACGGAGCTGAAATTCAGCGTATGCATCGGGGCGATCTTTTTGGCGAGGTGGCGTTGGCTGCTGATTTACCCCGAACCGCTGATATTGTGGCTATAGAAGACTGTGAACTGGTGTTTTTCCTTCGTTCGGACTTGCAGGAATGGCTTGCGATCATGCCGAAAGAAGCCGCCCGCTTATTGCAGAACCTGTCCAAGATGCTGGCACAGCGTCTGATGGAGAAGAACAAGCTGATCTCACGTCAGCAGGATCGATGAAAAGCCTGCTCTCAGATCTGATCATGCATCCGGCATCGTTGGCCGGAATAGTGTTTACGCTTATTCTGGCCGTGATCTGGCTTTTTGTTTTTGTAGCATCGCCGATTTTGTTCACACTAGGGTTATCGGCAATGTTTTATGCCGCGCTTTCACCGACGGTCGATAATCTCGAGCGAAGGGATGTCGGCAAGGGAGCGGCTGTTTCTATTGTCATGGTGGTTGTGGTTGTGCTGATGATCGCACTGACAGCATTGCTATATCCTACCGTCAGTCAGCAGTTCGAACATTTCTCGGCACGCGCATCTCAACTCGATAATCGGATACTGGCCTTATGCGTACAGATTGATACATGGTCACGGGCACATCTGGGAACCGGATTCGATCCTCAGGTCGTGGCGGTGAATGCAGTGCAGAGCCTGAGTGCCAAGGCGGATGCAACGAGTATTGCCGTGCGTTCGTATTTCAGCGAGGTGGCATTCTCGCTTCTGCTGGTGCCTCTGGTGACATTCTTCCTGCTTAAGGATTACCGCATGCTGCGCAGCGATATGATGCAGGCGCTTCCAAATCGTTACTTCGAACTTGGCTGGATGGTCTACAACGTTGCGACGGGTCAGTTACAGAACTACGCGCGGGGTATTTTCATTCAGGCGATTTCGATGTCATTGATCTGCACAGCAGGCTTCTGGCTTGCGGATATCGAATACGCACCGGTCCTGGGCCTGCTGGTCGGATTACTCAATTTGATTCCGTTCTTCGGTATATCATTGGCCAAGATTCCACCCGTTGTCGTCGTACTGCTTTCCGATCAGCCTGATTTCATCTCCATAGTACTTGCCTTGGTGGTGGTGTTCGTGGCACAAATTATCGACAACATTTACCTGACCCCGAATGTGGTCGCAAGGTCGGCAAGTCTGCATCCGCTTACCGTGATGATCGGCGTCATGCTGGCTGGTTATTATTATGGATTTATCGGGCTGATTTTTGCTGTACCTGTGATTTTCTCGATGAAGGTTATCTATCTGGAGCTGCTTCGCGGCTTTCGTCATTTCGGTCCCAAACGGATCAGTTGAGACTTATTGTGTCTTCTCCGGAACCTCGTAAGCGGCTCTGATCAGCTGTTCTTTTCCCGCCATTGATCGCTAGTCTTCATGCATGGCTGTTTATGCGGTGGGAGACATTCAGGGATGCTTCGGAGAGCTGAAAAGTGTTCTCCGTAAGGTGCATTTCGATCCTGAATCAGATGTTCTCTGGTGTGTCGGCGATCTGGTCAATCGCGGCCCGGAATCTCTGGAAACACTTCGTTTCCTGAAATCCATTGGTGATGCTTGTATCTGTGTGCTGGGTAATCACGACTTGCATCTTCTTGCTCTTGCAGCAAAGGGAAGTGTTGATCCCTCAGACAGTCTGGCACAGGTGCTTCAAGCACCGGATTGTGATGCCCTGATTGACTGGCTCAGGCACAGACCGTTGCTGCATCACGATACGCAGCTGGGCTGGGCCATGGTCCATGCCGGGTTGCATCCTGACTGGACTCTGAAAAAGGCGAAACGGCGTGCTGCTTCGATTGAAGAGATGCTGCGCGGGTCTGATTGGAAAAATTTCGTGCTCAAGTTGCAAAAGTTCGAGACTCCGGAACGTGAACCCGGGAAGGGAAAGGGGCGAAAGTATTTCAGCGCTGCCGTTCTGACGCGCAGTCGATACTGTACCAGCGAAGGTCTGTTCAATTGGAAATCCAAAGTGGGTGGTCCTACAAGTCAGCGCGAGCGCCCGTGGTTTGCCTTTGATCGTATTGCGTGGCGACGTGATGCGCGCATCGTTTTTGGGCACTGGGCGGCACGCGGCCTGGTGCTGGATCAGATGCATGTGCTGGGTCTGGATTCCGGCTGCGTCTGGGGTGGTTCAATGACGTTGGCCGAGCTTGGACGGCGTGGATACTGCCGCGTTGTCGCCATGCATATGTGCAAGGGTTATCACAAACCGGTACACGCCGGGCAGATACGCGGGCTTGACGCGCAGGAGCTTTAAGTAGCCCTAAAGGCTAGCGAAATCGGCGATGAGCGGTGCGTGGTCCGAAAAGCGGAACTCGGGGCCGAGAATGCAGGCTTGGGTGGCCTGCGCGGCGATGCCGGCCGTGCAGATGTGATAATCGATACGCCAGCCGACATTCTTGTCGCGCGCACTGCCGCGATTGGACCACCAGCTGTAGGTCTCGCTCTCGGGGTGCAGCATGCGGAATACATCGACAAAGCCGCTGTCCAGCCAGTTCGACAGCCAGGCACGCTCTTCGGGCAGGAAGCCCGAGTTCTTCTGGTTGCCGCGCCAGTTCTTCAGATCGATCGGTTGGTGTGCGATGTTTATATCGCCGCAAACGATCAGTTCACGTCCCGCATCCCTCAATCGCCGCATCAGCGGCAGGAAGCGCTCCAGAAAGGTCATCTTCACGGCCTGACGGGTTGTCGAGCTCGAGCCGGAGGGGAAGTACACACTGATGATCGAGACGGGGCCGAAATCGGCCATCACGAAACGACCCTCGGCATCCATATCGCTCCAGTCGGTCTGCGCATCCACAGAACTCAATCCGACATGAACGGCATCCGGCTTGTGCTTGCTATACAGGGCCACACCGGAGTAACCGGGCTTTTCGGCAAAATGGTAGTAGCGGTGGTAGCCCTCGGGCATGGCCTCGGGCGGGATCTGCGCCAGCTGTGCCTTGATCTCCTGCATGCACAGTACATCCGCGTCCTGTTCCGCAAACCATTGCCAGAAGTCTTTATTGGTAGCCGAGCGGATACCGTTGACGTTGCAGTTGATAATTTTCATTGCGCGATTATGCGGACGCCTGCCACAACTGCAAAGATGTACGGGTTGTTGTAGATGCGGCGCTGACCTGTGCCTCGATGTTACTCACGCCGATCCAGCGATCTAGGGATGCTCTGAATAACCCCTGGAAGTCCGATGGTGGGGTATCGGAACCCCGTTGTGGATTGGCGGGGGGGGGGTAATTCTGATTATCTAATAAGGGTCGGCTTGTTGATCAGCCTCATTCGGCGTGCTGTTGATGGATCAGAGCCAGATAGTCGGCCTCGGCTTTCAGTTTCTCCACATCCGGAACGAAGACAGCCATGCTCTTGCTTTGCAGATGCTCCAGCCAGCCGCCGAGGAACTGACGCCAGGTGCGGTCCATCAGGGTCTCGTTGTGCTTGGCCTCAGGGCCGATATAGGCAGCAGAGGAAGCGATCTCGCCGCGTACAGCGATATCGAGGTTGCCGATGATGCGTTCGTTGTTGGTATCCAGTGCGCGGAAATGGCCGGCAGCATCGAGATAAAGCAGCCATGGTGTTCCCGGTTTCAGCTCCGCGATAACGGCAAGCATGTTGTCCAGCGATGGCAGGGATGGCGAGGAGAGACGATGCAGCACCGCATGCGAGTAGATGCCACGCATCAGAAAATCAAACATCCCCGGTTTGCCACGCATGATCAGGCCGCAGTCCTTGTCCGGCTGCATGCGATGCCCGGCCAGTTTTTCGGCTTCGGGGGTGGAAAGCTGTGCATCGCTGCCCTGCAGTACTTCGGCATAGGTGCATGCACGCCATTGCTGCCGATCGCTTTGCAGGCGCCATGCATGGCTTCCGGCGGCATCCAGTGCATCGATGCTGAAGACCAGCTTCATGTCAGTAGTTGCTCACAGATCGCTAGCGGAAGCCGGTTTGTCTACGATAGGCATGCGTGTCACAGGGTCGAGACGCAGGCAAAGATTGCCCTGCAACATACTGAGCAGGTCTTCGCCGACCAGTTTGCGACGCCAGCCGTGCAGACAGGGGTTCTCCGGCGGGTTCGCCCAATCCTTCTTGCTGCCGTGGTTGGCCCACGAAGCGAGGGCGGCCACATCCGAGCGGCTGGCCAGAATATTGGAGGCGATCTCCACTTCTTCGGCGCGCAAGCGAACCAGCGTCATCAGCAGCTCCATCCGCATTTCCGTTCCTTCACTGTGGTTGGGTTGTGGAGGGATACGCGGCCAGTATTCCTTATCACAGTCATGGCCGCGCTGCCAGGCGGCGATAATCTCGGCCCCGAAGCGTTTGGAAATTCCTGAATTCAAGCCGCGAATCTGTTCCAGTTGTTCTTCCCTGAGCTCGCTTTTTCGGGCCAGCGAAAGCAGGGGCTCGTCCTGTAGCAGGCGTCGGCGCGGGATGTCGCGTTTCTGAGCCTGAATTTCTCGCCATGCAGCCAGCTCTCTCAGTACAGCCAGCTGGCGCGGCTTGAGTTTGTTGAACCCTTTCACCCGCCAGAACTGCTGATCCGGCTGGTTCGCATAGGTGTCCGGTTCGCAGAGCACGCTCTGCTCTTCAGCCAGCCACTCGGCGCGTTTTTCCGCCTGCAGTCGCTCGGACAGGTGCTGATAGACCGGCATCAGGTAGATCACATCGTCGGCGGCATAGGTCAGCTGATCGTCGGTCAGCGGTCGCTTCATCCAGTTGGTGAAGGATTCGCCCTTCGGCAGGGTCTTGCCGACCACCTTCTGCACCAGATTGCCGAAACCCACCTGCTGGCCGTAGCCGAGCAGGGCGGCGGCGACCTGCGTATCGAACAGGGGAAGCGGGAGTTTGCCGGTCTTGTTGACGATGATTTCCACATCCTGCCGTGCGGCATGGAACACCTTCAGGATATCCGGATCCAGCATCAGCTTCCACAGCGGTTGCAGGTCCTCAAGGCCGATCGGGTCGATCAGGTAGCAGGCCTCGCGCGAGGCGACCTGGATGAGCGCGAATTCGGCGTAATATGTCGATTCGCGATGGAATTCTGTATCCACGCACAGCACTGCGGCGCGGGATAACACCTCGCAGGCGGCTGCAAGCTCCGCTGCGGTGTCGATATATGTAAAGGTTTTCAACAATTTCCCCATCGGCCCCAGCCTAACCCATTCTTTGCATGCAGAACACAGGCCCTTAACGTGTCGGCCGGAAGCGGATGCGGTTGTTGCGGAACACCTCGAATTCGCGGGTCGGTACCTGAAACGGTGCGGCGGCCTCGATGGCACGCAGCAGCGAGGCATCGAAGGCGCTGTTGCCGGAGGATTCCAGAATGTTCACCCTGTTCACGCTGCCATCCGGATTGAGGATCATTTCCACCAGCGGGTCCTGCACCTTGCCGGCGGTCGGTACCTTCCAGTGGCGCTGCACGGCATCCTGGATCAGTGCGATATAGCGATTGAGTTCCTGCTCGGAAAGCTGACCGGCGAATACCTCGGCGGCCTTGTGATCGATCTTCGGTGATGTGGAAGTGACATCGGAGCTCGATTCCATCGGTTTGAACGGATCGAAATCCCTGGCCGGCTTCGCTTTGGCGACAGCTTTTGGCTGCGGTGCAGGCTTGGGCTGGGGTGGCTTCACGACCGGTTTGACCGGCTTGGGTTTGACGACAGGCGGTTGCGGCTTGGGTTTTTTCAGCGGCTTCGCAGCCGGCGGTGGGCTGGAGCGCTTGATCATCTGGTCCAGTTGTCTGGCCGAGATCATGCTGATCTGCACGCTTTGCGGATGGAACTCCTGCGGCTTGTGCCACAGGGTGAACATCAGGATCAGGGCAAGTATAAGCGCATGCAGGCAGATCGCGAACAGCAGGTCCAGCGATTGCAGGGATGCACTATCCCCCTGGTGATTAGCGGTTCGGCTCTGTGACAAGACCGACTTTCTCGATACCGGCTGTGGAGAGTGCGCTCATCACCCTGGCCACATCCTCATACGGGGTCTTCGCATCGCCACGGATGAACACCGGCAGGTCTTTCTTCTGCTCGCGGATGGCCTTGATGCGCGGGGCCAGCTGTTCAAGTGTGATGGGGCTTTTCTGCAGGTGGATATCGCCCTTCTTGCCGATGGACACCACCAGCGGTTCGACGTTCTGCTGCATCGGCGGCGAGACCGCGTCGGGCAGGTCCACATCCACGCCCTGGGTGAGCAGGGGAGCGGTGACCATGAAGATGATCAGCAGCACAAGCATCACATCGACCAGCGGCGTGACGTTGATCTCGCCCATCGGTTCGTTGTCCTTGTCCCATTTGCTGCTACCGGTCCACATGCTGTTCGTCCTTAATGCTTGATGTGGCGGGAGATGATGTTGAGGAATTCGGAGCTGAACTGCTCCATGTTTCCGGCCATGCGCTTGAGATCGGATGTGAACTTGTTGTAGGCCACCACGGCCGGGATGGCGGCCAGCAGACCGAAGGCGGTGGCGACCAGCGCCTCGGCGATGCCGGGTGCCACGGCGGCCAGCGAGGTGTTCTTGGTCAGCGCGATGTTCTGGAAGGCGTTCATGATGCCCCATACTGTGCCGAACAGGCCGATGAAGGGGGAAGTGGAGCCGACCGTGGCCAGAAAGGCCAGATGCCGGGCCATGCGTTCCATCTCGCGCGACAGGGCTGCGTCGAGCGCGCGGCGGATGCCTTCCAGGCCCCCGCCGGCGGTGATCTTGTCGCCGGGCTTTTCAACGGCATCGCGACGGCTGCGCATGAATTCGCGGTAGCCCGCCTGAAAGATGTTGGGCAGGGCACTGTTCGGATAACGCTGCGGGATGCCTGCCAGCACGGTATCCATATCCTTGCCGCCCCAGAAGGCGGCGGAGAAGGCCTCGGCTTCGTTGCGCGTTTTGCTGTACAGGCGCCACTTGTTGAAGATGATGGCCCAGGAACTCAGCGACAGCATCAACAACAACAGCAGCACAAGCTGTACGACCACGCTGGCATTCATGATCAGCGAGATGATGGACAGATCGCTGGCCAGGGCCGAGTGGGCGACGCTCATCGCGTCCGAGGCCACGGTGGTGGAGGACAGGCTGCTTGCTGCGGATTGAACGGCATTAACTTCGGCACTCATGATCTCATTCCTCGCGGCGCGGGCTGTTTTACGGCCTGCGCGAATGTAGTCAGTACGGCCTGCGGGATACGGCGCGCACGCCCTTCTGTATCGATACAGGCCAGATGGATCTCGCCATCCACCAGCAACTCGCTTCCCCTGAGCACGGCCTGATGAAAGCCGAGCCGCGCACCCTTGGCGCAGCCCAGCGAGGAAACCACGCAGAGCGCATCGTTGAAGCGCGCCGGGCGGCGATAATGCACATGCGCCTCGGTGACTGCAAACAGCACGCCGTCATCATGCTGTAGCAGCCCCAGATCGATACCCAGGCAGCGCATGAACTCGGTGCGTGCACGCTCCATGTACTTCAGGTAATTGGCGTAATACACCACCCCGCCGTGGTCTGTATCCTCATAATAGATACGCAGCTCAAAACGGTGTCCGGGCAGCTTCATGGCATCGCTCACAGCAGCGAACCCTGCGAGCCGGAGCCGTTGCCGCCTCCCGGCAGTTCGCGTTTGAGATGCGCATAGGCCAGGGCTGTGGCCATACGACCGCGCGGCGTGCGGTTGATCAGGCCCTGCTGCAGCAGGAAGGGCTCGATGACATCCTCGATGCTGTCGCGTTCTTCGGCGATGGCGGCTGCCAGCGTATCCAGTCCTGCCGGTCCGCCGCCGAATTTGTCGATCAACGTGGTGAGCAGCTTGGTGTCCATGTAGTCGAGGCCGATCTCATCGACATCCAGCCTGAGCAGCGCCGCATGCGCCACCTCGCGGGTGATGACGGCATCGTGTTCGATCTCGGCGAAATCGCGCACCCGGCGCAGCAGGCGGTTGGCAATGCGCGGTGTGCCGCGCGAGCGGCGGGCGATCTCCATGGCGCCGCCGTCTCCAAGCCTGATATTCAACAGTCCCGCCGAGCGGCTGACGATCTGTGCGAGCTCTTCGGGTGTATAGAATTCGAGACGCGCCACCACGCCGAAACGGCCGCGCAGCGGCGTGGTGATCAGCCCCGTGCGTGTGGTCGCCCCCACCAGTGTGAAGCGCGGCAGATCCATCTTGATCGAGCGTGCGGCAGGGCCCTGACCGATGATGATGTCGAGCTGAAAATCCTCCATCGCCGGATACAGGATTTCCTCGACCTGCGGGCTTAAACGGTGGATTTCGTCGATGAACAGCACATCGCCTTCTTCCAGATTGGTCAGCATGGCGGCCAGATCGCCGGCGCGTTCGATGACCGGGCCCGAGGTGGCACGGATATGCACGCCCATTTCATGAGCGATGATATTGGCCAGCGTGGTCTTGCCGAGCCCGGGCGGGCCGTAGAGCAGCACATGATCCAGCGATTCGTCGCGGTTCCTCGCCGCCTGGATGAACACGGACAGGTTGGCGCGGTTCTTCTGCTGGCCGATGTAGTCGGCCAGTCTGGTGGGGCGCAGGGCGGCATCCCAGCCATCCTCGCCGCGCGCCACAGCGGTCAGCAATCGCCCGTTTTCGTCCATCGGTGCCTGCGCGGTCATCTGATGTCCTTCATCCCAGCGCTTTCATGGCGGCGCGGAACATGCTTTCCAGATCGTTGTTGTCGGGCACATGCTGCATGGCGGCATCGATCTGCGCCGGTTTGTAACCCAGATTGGCAAGGGCCGAGCGCACATCGCCGGCCACCGAATGTGCGGGGGCGGACCTCGCCCCGGAAGCATCGACGCTCAGCTTGCCCTTCAGTTCGAGTATCAGGCGTTGTGCGGTCTTTTTGCCAATGCCCGGTGTGCGCGCGATCGCCGCATCGTCGGCGGCATCGATGGCGGCGAGCAGGTCGTCCGCGCTCATCGAGGAAAGGATGTTCATACCCATGCGGGCGCCGATGCCGGAAACATTGGTCAGCTGGCGGAACAGGGCGCGTTCGCGCTGTGTGGCAAAGCCGAACAGCAGCAGCTGATCCTCGCGCACATGGGTGTGGATGAAGAGTTCGGCCTGCGCCCCCTGCTCGACGGTGCACAGCGTCTGCATGCTGACCGCGACATCGTAGCCGACACCATTGACCTCAAGCAGCAGGCTCCCCGCAGGATCGAGTTCGCGGACCTTACCGCCAAGCCATCCGATCATAGCCGCAGCCCCGTCATGCCCAGCAACCCGTCATGCAAGCCTCCGCAGGTTTTCTTTGTCCAGCGAGTCCGCCAGTCGCTGCCTGCTTCCGGCATGGTTGGCATGGCAGATCGCCACGCCCAGTGCATCGGCGGCATCTTCCTGCAAGGGGGAGGGCGGCTTGAGCAGCATCTTGATCATGTGCTGCACCTGTCCCTTCTCGGCACGCCCGAAACCGACCACGGCCTGTTTCACGGCGGTCGGGCTGTAGGCGGCGACCTCAAGCCCCGCATGTGTGCAGGCGGCGATCAATGCGCCTCTGGCCTGCCCCAGCTTCAGGGCAGAGGAGACATTGCGCGACACGAACACATCCTCCAGCGCCGCGCATCCCGGGTTGAATGCCGCAATCAGGGAGGACAGCTCTGAAAACAGCATGCCGAGGCGGGCAGTGAAATCGCCGTCACCCACGGTGATCAGGCCGTGCGTCACATGCGTGATGCGACTGCCTTCGACATCCACGATGCCGTAGCCTGTCTTCCGTGAGCCGGGGTCCACCCCGAGGATGCGCATAAGGGTTGTTCCCGGCCTCAGTTGCTCAGACGTTCCATCTCGGCATCGGAGATGTCGAAATTGGCGTACACATTCTGCACATCGTCGAGTTCCTCAAGCCGCTCGATCAGGGCCAGCAGCTTTTCAGCGGCCTCGCCCTCGACCTGGATGGTGTTTTCCGGAATCCACGACACCTCGGCCACCTGTGGCTTGAGCTTTGCCGCTTCCAGCGCATCCTGAACCTGGGCGAAATCGGATGGTGCACACGTCACCTCGATGCAACCTTCTTCAGGTTTGTCCTGCACATCCTCGGCACCGGCCTCCAGCGCGGTTTCCATCAGGACTTCCTCATCGGAGTCCTTGCGGTCGAAGACGAACAGTCCTTTCTGGTGGAACATCCACGACACGCAGCCGGATTCGCCCATATTGCCGCCGCCCTTGCTGAACGCGGAGCGCACATCGGACACCGTGCGGTTGCGGTTGTCGGTCATGCAGTCGACCAGGATGGCCACGCCTGCCTGCCCGTAACCCTCGTAGCGGATCTCCTCGATATTATCGGCTTCGCTGCCGCCGGCTCCGCGCGAGATGGCACGCTCGATATTGTCCTTGGGCATGTTCACACCCTTGGCTGCACTGACGGCGGCGCGCAGGCGCGGATTGGATTCGATATCGGCGCCGCCCATGCGTGCGGCAATGGTGATTTCCCGGATGTAGCGTGTGAAAACCTTGGCCCGCTTGGCATCCTGCGCACCCTTACGATGCTGGATGTTGGCCCATTTACTGTGTCCTGCCATGTCTTGTTTTACCTCTGAAACGCTTTATTCATCCTGCGATGCAGGCAGCCCCGATGTTAACACGCCCGAAGCTTTCGCGTCATGGGCTGATATGTCGTCAGTCTATGGAACATAAGTCAGCGGAGTGGAGGTGGCGCGGGAGTCGAGCTGGCGCGGCAGGAACCATAGATCGGGTGCGGTGGCACTGAACCCGGATGCCGCATTGAGCACGAATTCGGCGACCTGCGCCTGCGTGTTCACACCGGCCTGAATCGGGGCGGTCGCAGCGGCGGGCACTGCGGGCAGGGTGACGGATGTCCCCGCTGCAAAGCCGAAGATACGCCACAGGCGACCCGCCTGACTCAGATCGACACGGTAGCCTGACCATGTGGGGGGCGCGCCGTTATCCAGCCAGCTGACGGCGGTGGCCGAGGCGGTGTTCACCGTCGGTGCCGGTGCAAGGGCGGGGGCTGTGAAGCTGGCTGCACCCAGCGGCGGGTTGGTACGCTGCCATTCCTCGGTATAGGCGGCAGCGGTTGCCACGGTGCTGTCGCTGACCTTCACATGTCGCACATAGGAAGATGCCGTTGCCGGCCACATGGTGAAGGCCACCTGATTGGCGGGAACAGCGGCATTGCCCTTGTGCGAGGTGATCTGCCATGCGCCATTGGTCTGCAGGGCATACACATCGCTGCTGACCGCCAGCACGCCGGTTAGTCCCGCCGGGGTTGCAGCGACGGTGATGCTCTGCCCGACGGTGGTCAGCAGGGTCTGCACCTTGGGGTCGGCAAGCGTGAGATTCACTGGCGAAACACTGGAATGGCCGTTCAATGCCACGCCCGAAAGGATGCCGAGATCGGGGCGCGGCTCGGTGCTGGAAGGATTCTCCACCATGGCCGTGACGGCGACCGGGCCGCGCATCGGGGTGATGGTGCCGCTGCTGAAGGTGGCGGTCTTGTCGCCCAGCAGGCCGCCGATGGATTGCAGGTTCATACCGTCGGTCAGGTACACATCAACCAGCTCGTTGACGGTGACCTGCGGACCGGCGGTCGGGTTAACCTGCACGACGGCGGCGACGGCCGTTGTTTCGGGCATCGGTACCGACAGCGATGTGCCGGTGAAGGCCAGCACCGACACGGCGTTGCCGCCGGAAAACACGTGAACATCGGTGCCCGAGGGGAAGGAGGTGAAGCTGGCGATACCGGAGGCATTGGTGGTGGCCGTGGCCGTGCCGGAGGCACCGAGTGAAACGATGGCGCCCGCCACCGGTTGATTGCCGGCGCCGCTGACCACGCTGACCGACAGGCCGAATACCGGACCGGCACCGGTGAGTCCCGTGACTGGATCAACATAAGGGGTGCCGCTGGCGACAGGCAACACATTCACCGACACCGTCGGGCGGGTATTGATCTGCAGGGTGGTGATCGATGTGCCGGTGCCGAGATAGGTGCCCGCCGCGTCGAACACATCGAAGGTCAGGGTGAGCGGCACACCGGTGGGCAGGGTCAGGGGGATACTCTGACCGCCCAGCGGCAGGTTGACCTGCTGGGGCACTCCGGTGAGCTCTGCTGCGCCGGTGATGGACAGCTGCAGGCGGGCCATGGTCGGGAACTTGACGGTCAGATTGGTGCCGCCCGCGATCAGAGCCACGATGCTTCCGGTCGCGCCACCGGTGCCGCCTGTTGTGGCCGAAGCGGAGGTACCCGAACCGCTGGCCAGCGCCTGGCCTGTGGCTGACGGATGCCCGGCCTGCGAGCAGGCGGCGAGCAACAGGCAAAGCAGCCCCGCAGATACGCCTTTGAGGATCGCTGTCATTGGCGATCGGTGGTGCTGCCGGAAGTCAGTTGCGGAAAGCCGGCCGGGCACTATTGCGGTACGACCATCGGGCTGCCCATCTGGTTGAGCATCTTCTGCTGGATGGCATCGGTCGGAACGGAGATGTCGCCGCTGCCGCTTCCTCCCTTCTTCTTGCGTGCGCCGGCATCGCTGGTGCCGACATCGTTGATGAAGTCGTTCAACCACTGCTCGGGGATCGCTTGCGGAGCCGGTGGCCATTTACCGACCACCAGCAGATATTGTCCCTTGTTCAAGGCCACCTCTGCAGCCGCTCCCGGACGCGAAAGCTGGATGTGACCTTCAGCCAGCGCCACATGACTGATGTAGTTGTTGGCTTGTGCGAGAATATCGGTGCCGCGTACCCCGATCAGCACGGCGCGTGTGCGGATCCGGTATTTCGCATCCTTGTTTTTCAGCTTTTCAACGATAAACCGGCCACGACCTTCGATCAGGCTGATCAACGCATCGAGTGCGCCATCAGATGCTCCGGTCGCATAGTTATCGATCACAGCCTCGGCATGCTGGCCGAGTTGCATCGAGGAACCATCGTTGAACACGATGCGCACACGGGATGTCTTACCGGTGCTGACATGGTCGCCGACTTCGACACCGGCCTGCAGTGCGACCGGAATTTCGATATCGCCTCGCGTCAGATGCACCTCGCCCATGATGGCATCGATATGTCCGGCAAGTTCGCCAGCTATCGCCGGTGAGCTGAACAAGAGGCTGAGCGCGATAAGCATGCCGGGAATGAAATGATTCATTAGTAGTGCCATTGGATCGAAGCCTCCGTCCACCAGCGGCGCCAGTCGCGCGACTGTGCCACATCAAATACAGCTGTTCTGTCGATGTTCGAGCGGTTGCGCATCCAGCCCGCCTGGAATTTCCATGTTTCGCCCGCTTTCTCGCTCCACATCGAAACACTGCGTTTCCACGAGATGGAACCGATCAATTTCAGCTGGGTATCGCGCCGCTTCAGAGGACGGATGAGAAAGGGCTGGCTGTTGGTCTGCTGATAATTGCGCAGGTCGAAGCCGGCGCCACTCTCCACCCAGATGTCGCCATGTCCGATATGTTCAAGGATACGCCAGCCTGCATCGGCGGATGCGCCGATCTGGCGATAGGCCTCTTCTCCGCTGTGCGTTTGTTCCCTGGCTGCATTGCCGCCGAGCGTGGCCTTGAGTCCGTCACCCTGCCATGACCATGAAGGGCTTGCCTTTCCCCGCCATGCGGTAAACGCGCCGTAGCCGGAAAGGAAATTGCGGTGACCGAAAGACAGATCGAGGTTCAGTGCGTTGTTGTCATTCGGCTGCCAGACAGTTCCGCCGACGGCATTCCAGCCGACGAACAGGCGTTTGCCGCCGAGAGAAGCCTGCTCGCCGTGTGCCCCGATCCACAGACCTGCCGAATCGCCGATGTCCAGATGCTGGGTGAGTCCGGCCTGCATCTGACGCAGGGCGAAGGCGCTGAAATCCTGATACAGCATATCGGCATAGGCCAGCGACCAGTCGGTATGTGTCCAACCCTGATCGAAGGCGGTACCGGCTATCACTGCATGAATGCGGGCGCCGATATCACCGCGGTCGCGGGCGGCCAGATTGAGTGCGTTCGGGACGACGACGACATTGCTGTCCACAAAGCCGCTCATGCGCAGATCGATGTGCCAGTCGCGTTCCCCGAGGCCGAATCGGGCCGCATTGTCCTTTGCCGCATCGGCCTGGCTTGCCTTTCCCTGCGCGCGCAGCGCCAGCGACAGGTAATGCCAGGCATTGCCGTCTTCGGGATTGTCTTGCAGGCGGGCGCGCATGGCGGCCTCCACCTTGTTGTCCATGTGATAATCCAGCAGTGCCGATGCCTGTTCGTTGCTCATCGATGTTGACGCTAAAGCGGTAAGCGGAACCGAAAGTAACCCCGATAGCAGCAGCACGCAGCATCCTGCCCCTTTGATATTCATGGGGTGGATTGTGCACAAAAGGGACCGGCAGGCTAGTGCGTTTTTAACACCCGATGAGTCTTGGGTGCGTTCAGCCGCCGGTAGTGTTCCAGACCCCGCACCAGTCCGGCGGCGGGTTCGATGCCAGTCGCTGGCAACGTGCCTGCATGCTGCGCGAGACGGCATCGTCGAATTGTTCCGCACATGCAGCAAAGGCATCGGCAGCGGCGGTAAAATCTCCTCGGCGGTATATGTCCAGTGCTTGAGCATAGGCATCGAGCAGTGGTTGTTTCGCAGCTCTTTCGCCGGATTCGCCAAGCAGTTCATAGACACGCAGCGGATCGCGCTTGCCACGCAACAGCACGGTATCCAGCTCGCGGCAGACGAACAGTTTTCCCACCATGCGGTAGGTGGGTTCACCGATCATATGCAGGCTGCCGTAATCCTTGTTCAGTGCTTCAAGTCGGGCTGCCGCATTGCCGGAATCGCCCATGAAGGTGTATTGCATGCGGCGGGTGGATCCCATGTTGCCGATCACCATCATGCCGCTGTTGATGCCGGCGCGCACACGCAGGGGGTGGTTCAGTTTTTCAAAGGTGTCGCGCAGCGGGAGCAGGGCCTGTTCCAGTTGCAGGGCGGCGCGGCAGGCGTTTTCAGCATGTTGTGCATCGCGGATCGGGGCGCCGAACAGGGCTACCAGACCGTCGCCGGTCAGACGGTCGATGCACCCCTTGTTCTGGAAGACGATGGGGGTGGCGGCATCGAAGAAGGCATTGATGTGTTGCACGATCTGTTGCGGCTCAAGGCGCTCGGATAGTGTGGTGAAGCCGGCCAGATCGATGAACATCACGCTGATGTCGCGTTCCTCGCCGCCCAGGCCGATATCGTCCTTCCTGTCGGCGACTTCATCGACGACGCTCGGATCCACGAAGCTTTCGAAGGTGTGGCGAAGGTGGCGGCGGTTGAGCAGTTCCTCCGAATAATGCACGGAAAACAGCAGGATGAAGGTGAGCAGCAGTTGCATCACGCCGAGTGCTGCCTGCAGCCAGATACCTTGCAGGAAAACAGCATAGGCGGCTGCAAGGTAGAGCGGCGGCAGGGAGATGCTCAGTAGTCCATGAGAACGCTCGATGATTTGCCGGAAGAAAAGTCCGTATCCAAGCCAGATGAACAGCACCAGGCCGGTCTCGAAGATGTACACTCCCGTCGGGCGGCGCAGCAGGTCGTTGTTGATCAGATTCAGCGCGATCTGCGCCTGTACCTCGGTGCCGGGCATCAGTGAATCCAGCGGTGTGGCCCGCACGTCACCACTGCCCGCTGCCGTGACGCCGATAAACACCAGTTTGTCCCGCAGAGCCTCTTTATCCAGCGTGCCGCTCAGGATATCCACGGCACTATAGGTCGGCACTGTGCCGGTCGGGCCGTAATAGTTGACCCAGACCAGACCCTGCGGCGAGGTGACGATGTCATGATCCCCCAGATGAATAATTGCGCCTTCTGCGCTGATCTTCGCCGAGGGCGGACCGCCCGTCAGGTAGCGACTGGCTGCGGCAAGTGACAGGGAGGGGAGGTAGAAATCGTGGAAACGCACCAGCAGCGGCACGATGCGCAGCGAGCCATCATGGTCCGGCGAGAAATTCAGAAAGCCGGCTGCCTCGCCGCTTTGCGCCAGCATCGGCAGATTGGTGTTGATGCCCTCGGCCTGCAGGATGTGATTATTGGCACCGGCTGTATCACGAACCTGTTCAAGGATGGCGTTATTGACGGTGCCGAGCATGGCTTCGCTGCTCTGCCTGACGAGCGAATCGGGCAGCATGGCGTAGTAGTAGAATCCCTGCACCAGCGACGGGGTGCGGTTTAAGGCGGCTGCCAGTTCACGATCCCCGTCCGAAGCGTGCACATAGCGGTTCAATTCGGCCGGAACAGGTTTGTTATGCGCTTGCAGCCAGCGGGCTGATTCCTGCAACGGGTTGCGCTCTGCTTCAGGGAAAACCAGATCGCTGACCACGGTGCGCGGTGCATACTGCCCTGAAAGGCTGGTGAACAGGCTGCCGATTTGAGCCCGGGGCCAGGGCCAGCGACCGACCCGGTCGATGGATGGATCGTCCACCATGACCAGCGCAACCGGTTGCGTCGCCGGCTGCACGGAGCCGCGGAGATTGAAATACCAGTCAAGGATCAGGCCGTCGACATGCCGCAACGGGGCCGGGTTGAGTACACTGAGCAACAGGGCAAGGACACCGATCAGGGAGGCGATGATGAAATCCCGATGTGCCAGAGATTCAATGAAGCGCTTGCCGGCTATTGAATGATTCACTTTAGAGTCTATCTATAAATCATTAATCAGATCGATGTTTTAATGGCATCATGCGCTGTTGTGCCATCGTCGGAGATCAGATCCGCGCTGCGAAAGTGGTCATGATTTTCGATGTGAGTTTCATTAGTCCTTTGACCGGCGCCGGGAGTTCGGCCGCACCGAGATCCTCGGCAAGATGAGCATGACCCAGTTCGTCCTCTTTCATCTGTGTCACGATGGCGCGGCTGCGTGCATCGCCCGGAGGCAGGCGACCCAGATGGTCATCAAGATGGCGCACAACCTGATATTCGGTTTCGGCAAGAAACCCGAGATTCCAGCGGTCGCCGGCAATGCCGGCGGCCATGCCGAGTGCGAACGAGCCCATGTACCAGAAGGGGTCGAGTCGGGAGGGTTTGGCATCCAGTTCCTTCAGGCGGCACCGGCACCAGTTCAGATGATCGCTTTCCTCGATGGAGGCATTGCTCAGCTTATCGCGCAGCAATGGGTCGCGCGCGGTCAGGCTTTGCCCCTGATACAGCGCCTGTGCTGAAACCTCGCCTGCATGGTTCACGCGCATCAGACCGGCCGCTGATTGTCTTTCCTGTGCGGTCAGGGATGTTGCGCTTGTGTCATCCGCCGGATGTTCTCCGGCAGGGTAGGGGCGGCTGCTGGGTTGTTCGCGGAAGATATTGTTCAGCACATGGTCGATTTGTCCGATCAGCGCATCTGCCAGATTGTAGTGGCGGAAGGTGGGGGTATCACGAGTGCTTGAGGTCATGGAATGGCTGTTCGACATGGTCGCAATATAGTCGTCGTCGGCACAGGTGCAAGCTTGACAACTGATTTTCACTATCACTATTAACAGGGTGAAATCGGCTCAAAGGCAGGCCAGTAAAGCAGTTACAGGTTTCATCCACAGAATCTGTGGATAACTTTGGGGATAAAACCCCCTGCGTCCCTTAAAATGCCTTCATCATGACATACCCCTGTCATGTGATTAAAAAATAGGCATTCTATAAAAGTCTTTTAAAACGATAATTTATGTGTGATTGATGGATACAATTGGTAAGCCGAGCGTGCATCTTTGTTAAAGTGATGCATGCGCATCGAAAATAGTGAATAAACTCAGTTCGCCAACTGCAGATAACATTGATTTGCAGCCGTTTTCCCCCGTCTGACTGCCGATTCGATGGTGGCGGGAATATCACCCGGCTGAGGAGCTTCGCAGGCATCAATCATGCCCTGCGGGATTTGTAATCCGCTACCCCCGGCAGTCACGCTGGCGGTGGCGTGATGCTCACTGACGATTCGCGCATGGTGCAGTTTGCAAGACCCGTCGGTCGCCCCGATGCCGTCCAGTTCACTGCATACCCGGGCGATCAGCGCATCACCCTGCAGACCTGTTTCGTCATTGCTGATCACCACGCAGATATGGCGAAGTCTGTCGGCTTTGGCGGTTGCCGATCTGAGGCCGGGCATCTGACTGCTGATATCGAAGAACCACTGGCCGGTCGTGTCGATGCCGCCGATAAACGGGTGCGACAGGGGCGACATGCCGGTAAACCACAGATGGATGTTGCTGATGCGCCGGGTGACGGCAGTGACAGGTGCTCGCACCAGTTGCTGAGCGGCGCGTAACGGCAGGGCCAGAATACAGGCATCGACATGTATGCTTTGCTGCGCTGTGCGCAGTTCGAACCCGTTGCTTTCGGGGCGGATGTCGCGGATACGTTCGGAAGTATGGATGCGCACACCGAGTCCATGCGCCATGGTGATCAGCGGTTCGATCAACGCATCCCGCAGCGGCCTGTTGAACCAGCCCAGCCGCGCACTGGTGTGCCCGGCAAAGGCATCATGCAATACGCTTTTAAAACTCGCAGCGTTGGCCCGTTCAAGCGGCTCGTTCATGGCGCCCAGGCACATCGGCTCTAGCAGATCGCGTATTAATGCCTGTGGAACGCGTGCGATCCTCAACCAGTTGTGCACGTTCTCCCGCGGATCGACATGGCGCTTGAGCAGGCCTGCAATGCGTAGCAGGGAGGGGATGTCCGACCAGCCATGGCCGGGCAGGCGCGAGCAGGACCATGGCAGAGTCAGAGCCAGTGGTAGTGATGCCTGCGGTTTGAGCTGGAAGTGCCCGCGAGCGGCATCCCATAGCGGCAGACTCAGCGAACCCTGCCATGTGATGTTGCCGGCAGCCCCGGCTTCGCTCAATAACTGCATGGTGTCGTGGTAGGCACCGGAAAGCAGGTGCGGGCCGTTATCCACCCATTGCCCGATGCGTGGCTCGAAAAAGGAGCGCGTGCGCCCTCCCGGCGTCGGTGCTGCTTCGAACAGATCCACCCCGATGCCGCGCTGTGCCAGCCGGATGGCGGCGCTCAGGCCGCATAATCCTCCGCCGATAACACCTGCGCGCATGTTTACCGTTCCGCTCAGATGTTGAATGTGACCGGCAGGGATTTGCGGGCGGCACGCTTTTCATAGCGCCACATGCGCCAGGCGATCCATATCTTCTCAATCGGAAGCAGGCGCGGCGCAGCCTCAAACAGCCGATCGCCGGCATCGCGGATGCGCCGGTAGTGTCCGAAATAGATGGCACCCATCAGCAGGGAAGGGCGAAGGGATACGCGATCCTCGGCAGGAAGCCGCTCGATGGCTTTGTCATAAAGCCTGCCGGTCTTTTCCACATAATGTGAGATCAGGTCGCGCATGCCGTCACTCATCGTACCGTCCTTGAAATCCTGATCGGCGACCTTGAATCGGATGCGATCCTCCTGCGGGATATAGATGCGGCTGCGCGCGGCATCTTCCTTGATGTCGCGCAGAATATTGGTCAGCTGCAGCGCTTCCCCCAGTGTGGTTGCGAAGTCGCCGGCCTTGCGCGAGGTGTGCCCGAAGATCTCAATGGTCAGCAGGCCGACTACGCCGGCCACCCGATGGCAGTAAAGCGCCAGATCGGAAGCCTTGAGGAACGGTTTGTGGTTCACATCCATCAACATGCCGTCGAGGATCTCGATGAACAGCTCCTCGCTGAAATCAAAATGCTGCCGCGCCCAGTTCAGCTCCATGCCGACCGGATGGCGCGGCTTGCCGGCAAAGGCGCGGCCGACTTCCTCGCCCCAGAAGGCAAGTTTCCTCGTGGCTACAGCCTGGTCGCTGACCTCGTCGGCGATGTCGTCCACCTCGCGGCAGTAGGCGTAGAGCGCCATCATGGCGCGGCGCTGGTCCTCGGGAAGGAACAGAAAGGCATAAAAGAAGGATGAACCGGAGCCGCGTGCCTTGTCTTCGCAGTATTTGGCTGAATTCATGGCGTCGGGCTCCCCGGGTTTGTTCGGCTGTTGCTGTCCGATGATGCCGGCCATAGCGCGTCAAGCAATGCGCCGGGTGCAATCCCCAGCCAGTCCGCTCTGCCCAGCTTCGGGCGCATGTGCAGTGCATCCACGCTGCCGGTTTTGTGCAACACGGCAAGACCGCCGCGCATGGTGGCGGTGATCTGCAGGCGCAGCCGGAAGGGGAGATAGGCAGGCAGGACACGTCCCTGACGCATCAGATCGTCCGTGAATGTCAGGGCATGCTGCATGACCGGTTGCAGGCGGGCGGAAAGATCGGCGGCCGGCTCACCGGCAAGCAGATCCATGTGGCTCAACCCTGCCTGCTGCAACCATTCATCGGGCAGGTAACAGCGGCCATTGGGCAGATCGCGGCTCAGGTCCTGCCAGAAGTTGATCAGTTGCAGCGCGATGCAGATGGCATCGGAAGCGGTGAGTGCGGCCGGTGTGCGCACATCATGCAGGGCCAGCATCAATCGCCCCACAGGATTGGCCGAGTGACGGCAGTAGAACAGCAGTTCGTTCAGGCTGGCATAGGCATGGATGCTGACATCCATGCGGAAGGCGGTGAGCAGGTCGTGCAGGCAGGAGACCGGCAGATCGAATCTGCGGATGGCATCGCCGAGTGCCAGAAACACCGGATGATCCACTTCGCTCTGCGCGCAGCGTTCCAGCAGGGTTTCCCATGCGTCGAGTTGCTTCAGTCGTTTATCCGCTGACTCATCACCCTCATCGGCCATGTCGTCGGCCGCGCGTGCGAAGGTATAGATGGCGGCAACGGCAGGCCGCAGCTCGGCGCGGATCAGGCGCGAGGCGGTGGGAAAGTTTTCGTAGTGATTCCGTGCCAGAGCCATACAGTGCTGATAGGATTTCTGCACATGCGCGGCGGGTGACGTTTCAGAGGTTTTCCGCATCGCGGCATGTTAGCGGCTATACGGCATAAAGGCATCCGCAGGCTTTGGCCGACCTGAACTGGCAACAGACGGATCAGCAAGGGAGCGTTCATCATGGCAGCAACACCGGTTCGCGTCGCCATTATCGGCGGCGGCATCATCGGATGCCTTAGCGCATGGCGATTGAAACAACTCGGCATGCAGCCGGTGATTGTCGAGCGGGGGCAATTGGGTCGTGAATCTTCCTGGGCCGGAGCGGGCATCCTCTGCCCGATCCAGCCATGGCTGTATCCGGATGATTTCACCCGGCTGGTGGATGCCAGCCTGGCCATGTTCCCCGGTTTGCAGCAGGAGCTATCGGTGCTGACCGGTATCTCGCCGGAATGGCTGCAAAGCGGCCTGATGATCCCGTTCTTCCCGGATGATGCGGTCGATCACCGGCAGGCTGCACTCGATTGGTCGCAGCGCTTCGGCTGGCAGGTGAGGGAGCTGGATGCAGTCCAAGCCCGCCACCACGAACCTCTGCTGGCCGGTGACACATCTGGCGCATTGGTCTGGCCGGAAGTGGCACAGGTGCGCAATCCGAGACTTCTTGCTGCGGTGCATGCGGTGCTGGAAAAAGAGCAGGTCGAGATCATCGAGCAGGCGGAGGTCAGCGGCCTGATCGATGCGGCCGGCCGGGTCGCTGGTGTTGAACTGGCCGATGGCCGCGCGATCCATGCCGATGCGGTGCTGCTTGCCGCAGGCAGCTGGAGCGGAGGTTTCGCAGAGTCCATCGGTATTTCGTTGCCGGTGAAGCCGGTGAAGGGGCAGATCGTGCTGCTCAAGGGTGAGCCGGGCGCGCTTACCCATATCGTCAAGCATGACCGGGCCTATTTCGTTCCCCGCGCCGACGGTCGCATTCTGGTCGGCGCGAGCATGGAGATGGTCGGATTCAGAACAGGCAACACGGTGGCCGAGGTGCAGGCCATGCTCAATGCACTGACCCGCCTGCTGCCGGGGCTGGCCGATACCAGTATCGAACAGCAGTGGATGGGTTTCCGACCCGGTTCGCCCGACGGCCTGCCGTTCATCGGTCCGGTGCATGAATGTCCCGGTCTGTGGGTGGCATCCGGACATTATCGCAACGGTGTGGCGCTGGCCCCGATCACCGCACACATCATCAGCCGCTGGATGGCCGGCACTCCACCGGAACTGGATATGTCCCGTTTCCTGCCGGGGCGCACGGTGTTGGACTCGGCGAAGATCGGATTCCCTGCTCAGGCTGCCGCCTGAAGTCGTTCTACGGGTGTAGATGAACCGGAATACGGCGTGCGCCGAATGCTCCGTTGAAATGTGTGAATCGTCCGGCGATGGCCTTGCCGCAGTCGGGGCAATGGCCATCGTCGGTGAGGCGGTAGTCGAGGATGTTGTACCAGTCGCGCATGATCAGGGCGGCATGGCAGGCGGGACAGAAGGTGGTGCCGCCTTCGCTGTCGTGCACATTGCCGGTGTACACATGGTGCAGGCCGGCATTGAGTGCGATCTGTCGGGCGCGGCTTAAGGTGGATGGCGGGGTGGCGGGGATATTGCGCATCTTCCAGTCGGGGTGAAAGGCCGTGAAATGCAGGGGCACATCCGGGCCAAGATGACTGGCGATCCAATCGCACATGGCGCTCAGTTCTTCATCCGAATCATTCTGTCCGGGAATCAGCAGGGTGGTGATCTCGGTCCACACACCTGTTTCATGCACCAGATATTCAAGCGTATCCAGTACCGGTTGCAGGTGGCCTGCGCAGAGCTTGTGATAGAATTCCTCGGTAAACCCTTTCAGGTCCACATTGGCTGCATCCATCGTCGAAAAGAATTCCTTTCGCGCTTCGGGATGGATGTAGCCTGCGGTGACAGCCACGGTTTTGATGCCCGCCTCATGGCAGGCTTTCGCGGCATCCACGGCGTATTCCAGAAAGATCACCGGATCGTTGTAGGTGAAGGCGATGGACTTGCAGCCGCGGCCGGCCGCGGCTCTGGCCAGTTCGTCGGGCGAGGCTTGATCGCATAAACGGTCCCATTCGCGCGATTTCGAGATATCCCAGTTCTGGCAGAAGTGGCAGGACAGGTTGCAGCCGGCGGTGCCGAAGGAAAGCACGGAGGAGCCCGGATAGAAGTGGTTCAGCGGTTTCTTCTCGATCGGATCGATGCAGAAGCCGGAGGAGCGTCCGTATGTGGTCAGCACCATGGCATCGCCCTCTCGCTTGCGCACGAAGCACAGCCCTCGCTGCCCGTCGTGCAGCTTGCAGTCGCGCGGGCAGACATCGCACTGGATACGCCCGTCGTCGAGCATGTGCCAGAAGCGGGCAGGGAAGTGCGAAGAATCGCCCTGCATCAGAGCGTACCCTCCGGTTGCTCATGGTAGGCCTGCACCGTGTAGCGCGATACGCGCATCTCCGGATGCCAGAAATCGGCAGGCAGCCCTCCCTTTTGTTTCAGATGAGCGAGAAACAGGGCAGGCTCAGGTAGTTGCTCCCATACCTGCGGCAGAAAGGTGGAGCGGTGCGCACCGTATTCCAGAATCACGCCGTCCACGCCGGGGCGCAGTTGTGTGATCAATGCTGCCTCGTCTGCCACACGCACAGGCTCCGGCCTGGAAAGTAACGAGATCTCGATATCTATCTCCCCGAATTCATCAGAGGACAATGGGGGAAAGCGCGGATCGTGGAAGGCTGCGGCAATGGCATTGGCAACCACATCCTCGCCGAGCGGGCGATACGCAACGAGGCTGCCGATGCAGCCGCGCAGCACACCATGCTTGTGCAGGGTGACGAAACAGGCTCCGTTCTGATGCAACCATGCTGCATCCGGGACGGGTTGCCTTTCAGACAATCCAAGATGTGCGGCGATGGCGCTCCGTGCCATGGCCGGAAGGACGGCTCCGTTGAATGTATCGCCAGCCTCATGCGACACGACGATCATCCTCGTAAAAGGCGAATGCGCCGTAACCGACCACGCGGTTTTTGTCGCCCGCCGTGTCGCCTGAATTGCACACATCCAGTTGCCTGCAGGTCATGCCCTCACGCGCTGCCATCAGCAGCAGACCGTTGACCGGGGTGGCGCCACAGGCCTGTCCGTGCTGGATCGGAATCCGGAAATGCCGGATGGCATCGGCGGTGCCCGCATCGATACGTTGCGCCTCGGCATAGGGGTGGAAATGCGAAAGGTCCGAACTGATCAGAATCAGGGTTTCCTCCCCGTTCCAGGTTGCAGCAAGCACTTCGGCGACCTCCTCGGGTGTGGCATCGCCGACCGCCAGCGGCAGCAGGGTGAAGTCATCGAGGCAGCGTTGCAGAAAGGGGAGTTGCACTTCCAGTGAATGCTCGAGGGCATGGGCCGGAGCATTGCGGCTTACCTGTGGCAGATACTCGATGGCCTGCATGCCGGCGGTGTCGAGAGGAATCGTCCCGAGCGGCGTGGCGAAGGCATCAGCCTCTGGCAGCGCCAGACCGCGAACCGGGACACGATGCACCGGACCGAGCAGCACGACGCGGTGGATGCGCTTGCGGTTCAGTGTCGCATAGGCGATGGCAGCTGTGGGGCCGGAATAGATGTAGCCGGCATGCGGTACGATCAGGGCCTTAGCCGTGCCGGGTGAGGATGGCGCTGCGGCTGACAGCATGCCGTCCACCATGCTTTGTAGCTCGGTTGGTTCGACCGGATAGAACATCCCGGCAACGGCTGCGGGTCTGAATCCTGGCTGCATCGCGCGCTCCTTGTTTCCGGAAACGATTATAGCGCAGAAGGCGGGGCTTAGTTCTTGTTGTCTCTACCGAAGTGGTGCATGAAATGGTGATGGCCGAACCGCCAGTAACAAACCAGAGCGGTCAGGGCGGCAGCTCCGAGGACCACGAACAGGCCGACAAGACCGAAGCGGTCCATGATGGCCATGCCTGCTGTTCCCAGCGCATGCCCTACGGCGTAGATGATGAAGGCCCATGAAATACAGTTGACGATCTGCAGCAGGAAGAAGCGCCAGAATTCGATGCTGGAACAGCCGAACAGGATAGCGGCGACAATGCGCGTGCCATACAGGTACTGGAAGATGAAGATCGACCAGTGGGCGTATTTATCCAGAATGAGATTGGCTTTCGGATAGTGCCGGGCCAGAACAGGAACGGAGAGGATCAGCTGCATGCCTTTCCAGCGACCGAGCCAGAAGAACACCATATGACCCATAAAGGCGCCGCAGGCTGCCACGATGATGACCTTCCACGGGTCCATGATATGTACTGCTGCAAGTGCGGCGGCGGCGATGAATACCGATTCGCCTTCGATGAATGTCCAGATAAAAACGGCCCAGTAGCCGTAGTGCTCGACGAAGTGTTGTGCCCATTCCATCGCGTCAGTCTAGCGGGCGGCAGCCGGAGGAGAACCGTGAGAAAAAAGCGGGCTTGTCCGTCGCATTCAGTAGTTGTCGCAGAACATCATGTGAGGCGGACGGGGATACCGCGTGCCGCCAGGAATTCCTTGGTCTGCCGGATGGTGAAGGTGCCGAAATGGAAGATGCTGGCAGCCAACACCGCATCGGCGCGCCCGGCGGTCAGTCCTTCAGCCATATGCTCGAGCGTACCCACGCCGCCGGAGGCGATCACATTGGCTGTGACCGCATTGGAGACAGCGCGGGTCAGCGGGATGTCGTAGCCCGCCTTGGTGCCGTCGGCATCCATACTTGTTAGAAGAATCTCGCCGGCACCGAAGTCGGACATCTTCTGCGCCCATTCCACGGCATTGATGCCGGTGGCCTTGCGTCCGCCGTGCGTGAAGCATTCCCAGTGGCCTTCGCATTCGTCGTCCACGCGCTTGGCATCGATGGCCACCACGATGGTGGAGGAGCCGAAGCGTTCGGCCGCGTCTCTCACCAGTTCCGGCGTGAACAGTGCTGCGGTGTTGATGGATACCTTGTCAGCCCCGGCATGCAGCAGGTTTTCGATATCGCCCAGCGCCTTCACGCCGCCGCCCACGGTCAGCGGCATGAATACATGTTCGGCGACCTCGGTGACCATATGATACAGCGTGTCGCGACTTTCATGGCTGGCACGGATATCCAGAAAACAAAGCTCGTCGGCACCCTGCTCGTCGTACTTGATGGCCGCTTCCACCGGATCGCCGGCATCGATGATATCCACGAACTGCACGCCCTTGACCACGCGCCCGTGGGCGACATCAAGGCAGGGGATGATGCGTTTGCTCAGCATGGCGGATGACTCACTTCAGTGCTTCGAGGGTGGCGGCGAAATCGAGCGTGCCCTCGTAGATGGCACGACCGGTGATGGCACCGCAGATGCCGTCGCTCAGGTGCGCGGCGCAGGCCTGCGCGTCTTCCAGCCGTGCGATGCCGCCGGAGACGATGACGGGGATGGAAATGGATTTAGCGAGATTCACGGTTTCCTCGATGTTCGGACCGGAAAGCATGCCGTCGCGGGCGATATCGGTGTAGATGATGGCGGCCACCCCGTCGTCCTCGAACTTACGGGCCAGATCGACAGCCGCCACATCGGTCACATCATCCCAGCCGTGCACGGCCACCATGCCACCCTTGGCGTCGATACCGACACAGACTTGCCCGGGAAAGGCCTCGCAGGCCTGGCGCACCAGTGCCGGATTCGATACGGCCACGGAGCCCAGAATCACACGCTGCACGCCGAGATTGAGCATGCCCTCGATCATGGACAGGTCGCGCAGGCCGCCGCCCAGCTGCACGGGAATATCCAGCGCCTTGCAGATGCCTTCGATGGCAGCCCTGTTCGCGGGTTTGCCGGCAAAGGCTCCGTCCAGATCCACCACATGCATGCGCGTGGCTCCCAGCCTCTGCCAGTGCAGCGCCATGGCGGCCGGATCGTCGCCGTATACCGTAGCATCTTCCATGCGTCCCTGTTTCAGGCGCACACAATGGCCACCCTTCAGGTCGATGGCGGGGATCAGTTCAAACATGGGTAGCTCCGGTTGTCGATGGCGCGGCAGGCATTCGCATGCGGCGAATCATGCAGAAATCGCTTGCGGAATGCACCTGTGGCGTAGTTGCCGGTCCGGTGGATTTATGCCTTGGAAGCCGCTTGTAATTGGATCAACTCTTCTTCCACGCCGGCTGCACGGGTGAGTTCGGCGACGTTGTCCTTGGTGAAGAAGCCCTGAAAGTCGCCGAAGCGCTGCACATATTCGATGATCAGCGAGGAATGCTCGGAGGCACTGGAGAATATCTGCTTTAAGCCATCCTCCTTGGAGCCGATCACATCGAGCAGAAAGTTGCGGCCCTGCGAGGCGATCTGGCTGACAACGAAGTCGATATTGTCCATGCCATGCTGATCCTGCGGCAGGGTTTCATCGCTGACCGCGATGGCCAGATGATGCAGGCGCGGGCCGTAGTTGCGCACGAAGGTTTCGGTGGGCGAGGGCAGCTTTTCCAGATGGTTGACGAAGTAGGGGGTGTTGTTGGCGGTGAATACCTTGGCCGGGCTGCGCATCTCATCCGAGTGATGCACGCTCTTGGTGACGTTGGTCGAGGAGTTCTGGTCGGTGATATCGTAGGAGCCCCAGTAGTAATAACTGGAAAGCGACAGGTATTCGAGGATGGCGACCTCGCGGTTCTGGCTGTACACGCGGGTGGCCAGGTGGTCGATGGGCAGGATCAGCTTGTCGATACCAAGTTCGGCCTGTTTCTCCTTGGCGGCCAGATAAGCTTCCTGCACATCGTCGCGGATGCTGCTGATACCCAGCGCATAGGTGCGGATCTGATCTTTCGGGCGCTCCATGTAGGCGACGATATTGTGCGTGTAAGGCGATGGCTTGCCGATGGCGAGATTGCCCGGCAGTTCCAGTTTGCGCACCTCATCCTGCGAGAAGAAGCGGAATTCGCGATCCTGCTGGCATTGCACCACGTCATGCAGATCGCTGACACGCAGGATCTCGCCCATATACCGGCTGTTCGGCTTGTGCTGGCCGATAGGGTACACCTCGTTGAGGCTGCGGAAGATGCCGCGGGTGTTCGGATCCTTTACCTCGCGCACCAGAAAATCCGGCGAGTTCATGTCGATGCGCAGGATATGCGTCCAGTGGCTCTCGCTCTCCAGCGTCACCAGATAGTGATAGGGGGTCATCAGTGCGAGCTCCGCGATATAGCGGATCGAATGCCCCGGATCGACGGTGATCATCATCGCGTCGATCTCGTGGATGTTATCGGTCAATCCCGAGCGGTCACGCTCTTCGAGTAGTTTGACCAGATATTCATTGAAGAAATCGGAGTTGCGCTTGTCGCCGTGTCTGGCGAAGGAAAGGGACTGGGTCATGGCGACCACCTCGGTGAACCGGAATCGTGAACGGCCCCGATGTTGCCACCATGACCCTGTCGGAACCAGCCCCGTTTTATTGTGCCGGGGAAGGGGGCCTGAAGCTGTTCAATCCTCGGGGCCGATCCAGAAGAAGGGGTTGTGCGCCACCTCCCAGAGATGCCCGTCGGGATCGCTGAAGTAGCCGGCATATCCGCCCCAGAAGGTTTTCTGTCCGGGCTTAACCAGTCGGGCACCGGCGGTCACGGCTTGCGCCAGCACCGCTTCGACCTCTTCCTCGGAGTGCACATTATGTGCCAGCGCGAAGCCGTTGAATCCACTGCCTTCGACGGGGACGGTGGCATCTTCAGCCAGTGACTCCCTGCCGAACAGTCCCAGCCAGGTGCCGTTGAGGGTGAAGAATGCCACCTCGGGTGGCGAATCCATGCGCGGGAAGCCAAGTCCCACTTCATAGAAATCCACCGCGCGCTGCATGTCCGTGACACCCAGCGTGATCATGCTGATTCTTGGTTGCATGGTGGGTACCCCCGATCGGCCCTTAGTGCGGCTGCATGAATCCGAAATACGCGAACAGCAGCCCGAGCAGTAGTGTAACAAACGGAAAGACTTTGATCCCCGAATTCGTCATCAAGCCTCTGGAAGACCGGTGTATTTGCTCCGGCATAATAATGATCAGCACGCCCTTGATCAGCGCCAGCCAGCCCAGCAGCGTAACCAGTAGCGTCCAGTCGCTCACCCAATGGTTGTGGAAATGCACAATCAGAGCGCCTGTCACAAGCGCCATAAATCCCCCGATATAGGTCAGCCCGGCATTGCCGTAAAAATCTTCAATGATTTTGCGGAAATAATCCCTGTTGAGAAAAGCGCCCAGCGAAACCGCCAGATACATCACTGCCGCGATCTGCGCGATGAGAATGGAAATTTCCATCATGTGCCTCCGGTGTGCCTGCTATTGGGTTAGCTTCTGAAGCTCCTTTCCGCAAGGGATCGCTCTGGAAAAGGCTTTCGAGTTGCTATGTCCCGCTCACGAGCTCTGCGAATTCATCAACCTGCGCCCAATCTGTGAAATCTGCGACGATGTCGGGATGGGTGGGGCCGTGGGTGAGGAGCATGATCATGCGGATCATCTGGCGGTCGAAGAAGCCGTATTTACGGTAATCGACCTTGCCGGCGAAGACGGCGACGAGGTCGGGCTTCCAGGCGATCTGTTTCAGAAACTTGCGCACGTAGGGATTGGTGTCGGGTTGTCTCTTGCCCGGTTTGCGTGCGACGAGATTCACCGAGAAGAAGGCGGAGGGTCTTGAGGCCAGCAGGGCCTGATGGCGCTCGATGAAAGCGTACACATCCGGGTGATGATGGCCGTAGCGGATGCGGGCGCCGATGATGATTTTATCGAAGCCGCCCGGATCGGCGGGGGCGGCATGGACGGGGTGCAGCGCAACCCGGGTTCCATGATCTTGCAGAATCGACTGAATCCTTTCGCATATCTCCAGCGTGTGGCCGTCGGTGCTGGAATGCAGGATCAGAATGTGATCAGGCTTTGACGGAAAGTGACTATCTTTCATGCCGGAATCGGCTGTGCCTTATTGAATCTGTTCGGAAAAGCGATGGATGACATCGCGCGATGAAATCACTCCGAGCAGCTTGTTATCGCTATCAGTCACATACACATGACTGGAATCGCCTGCCAGTTGGGTCAATTCGGCGGCGACGGCGCTGGTCGGGGTGTCTGCGTGCACGGTTGGCACATCGGTTGTCATCAGTTCGCTGAGCGGGGTGTCGAGCATGGCTTTCAGATTGTTGTACACCGATTGAATGTCCGGGCCTGCGCGCATGGCGGCCAGAAGCTCGCTGGAGGCATAGGCGGGAACGGCACGATGCAGGATGGATTTGGAGCTGACCTCGCCGACCAGTCTGCCGTCACTGTCCACGACCGGGAATTCATGCACCATCGAATCGCGGAACAGGGCAACAGCATCCTTGATCAGGGCATCCCGGTGCAGGGTGAACAGGTCGGTGGTCATGACATTGGAGGCTAGCATGGTATGGACTCCCTGGGTCGGCGCTTGAATCGTGTCTCTGATGGTACAGCAATTGCAGGCTGCCCCAAAGCATCTGAATGGTGCGTGAAGCCCTATCTATGGTTTATCATCGTTGCTTATGGGTGGAGGCAAACATCCCGAGGCAATGAGTTTTTCCTTGCTTGCTTTGCTCATGCGTTTGATCGCAATCTCGGCCTTCAGGGCATCGGAATGCGAGCCGGCGGGCTGCTGGAAGACAAGCTCCAGCGGAGCCTTGCCGCGCAGGAATTTCGAGCCCCTGCCGGTTGTATGCTCGGTGAATCGTCGTTCCACATCGGTGCTGATGCCGGTATACAGCCGCCCGTCACGACAACGGACCATATAAAGAAACCAGGTGGGCTGTTCCTCACTCACCAGGCTTCACCGATCTCGTAGCAGCGCTGTTTACCGGCAATGCTGATCTCAAAGCTGTCGCCTGCATGTTTGCCGACCAGCGCCTTGCCCAAAGGCGACTTCGAGGTGATGACGGTGATGCTGTGCTCTCCGTACTCGATTTTCATGCCTCCGGCATCGGCTGCGAGCCATACAAGCTGCTCATGTCCCTGTTCATCCAGCAGGGATACCAGTGAGCAGAGGCGTATGATGCCGCCCGGTTCAGTGAGTTTCTGTTGCGAGAACCAGGCCAGTGCACGCTCGACTTCCAGCAGGCGGACTCCCTGACCCTGCGCCAGATAGGAGGCTTCGAGCCCCATGGTTTCATAGCGGCTGGAGCCTTGTGCATCCTTGTGCGTGGCCGTATCGCGAGCTACGGCCACGGCCTGTTCGCAGACCTTCAAATCGGCACGCAGCCGATCGATGATCAGCGTCAGGATTTCCTGTTTATCAATGTTCATAGCCCGGTGGGGGAGGCCGGCCTATTTGGTCCGGGATGCCTTCTCGTCGTGACCGGAAACGCCGAATCTGCGCGCCAGTTCATTGAGTACATCGTCGGCGGACAGGCCCTGATGGGCAAGCATCACCATGCTGTGGAACCACAGGTCGGCGGTTTCGTAAACGAGATGTTCCTTATCGCCGTTTTTGGCGGCGATGATGGTCTCAACGGCTTCCTCGCCGACCTTTTCCAGAATCTTGTCCAGTCCCTTGGCATACAGTGAGGAAACATAGGATTTGTCGGCGGATTCGCTCTTGCGCGCCTCGAGGATGGCGGTCAGTTCTTTCAGGATATCGTTCATGATTACTCCAGAGGGTCCTCGATCACGACCCAGTTGTCACCCTGCCGATGCCGGTAGAAGCAGGACTCGCGGTTGGTGTGGCACGCCGGTCCCGTCTGCTCGATGGACAGCAGCAGCGTGTCGCCATCGCAATCCAGATACATGTTCACGACCTTCTGCACATGGCCGCTGGATTCACCCTTCATCCACTGCTTCTGCCGCGAGCGGCTGTAGTAGTGGGCAAAGCCGGTGTCCATGGTCTGACGCACGGCTTCCTCGTTCATCCAGGCCATCATCAGCACGCGCCCGGAGCTGGCATCCTGCGCGATGGCCGGAACAAGGCCTGCCTCGTTGAAGGTGATGTCGTTCAGCAGGCTCATGCTTTGAGTTTGGCCAGCGCGCGACCGGCGGCGGCGATGGTGGCATCGATATCCGCATCGCTGTGCGCGGCACTCATGAAGGCTGCCTCGTACTGCGACGGGGCGAGATACACGCCTTCATCGAGCATGGCGTTGAAAAAGCGACCGAAGAAGCCCAGATCACAATGCCGGCTAACATCCGAGCAGCAGGTGACGGCAGGAAGATCGGTAAAAAACACCGTGAACATCGCGCCCACCTGATTGGCGACTGCCGGCACGCCCGCGGCCTTGCAACCGGCCAGCAGGCCTTCGACCAGTCGCGTGGTCCTGGCTTCGAGTTCTTCATAGAAACCGGGGGCACGCAGGCGGGAGAGCGTCTCAAGGCCTGCACGCATGGCCAGCGGATTGCCCGACAGGGTGCCCGCCTGATACACCGGACCGTCCGGTGAAATCCTGCGCATGATCTCTTCGCGACCGCCATAGGCGCCGACCGGCAGGCCGCCACCGATGATCTTACCCAGACAGGTGAGATCCGGGGTGATGCCGAAGCGCTGCTGTGCGCCGCCGGGGCCGACACGGAAACCGCACATCACCTCGTCGAAGATCAGCAGGGCGCCTTCTGCATCGCAGATATCGCGCAGCTGCTGCAGGAATCCGTTGTCGTTCAGCAGCATCACACCCGTGTTTCCGGGGACCGGCTCGACGATGATGCAGGCGATCTCACCCTTGTTGGCAGCGAACAGGGCTCTGACTGCCTCGATATCGTTGAATGGCGCGGTCAGGGTCAGCTTGGCATAATCATTGGGCACACCTGCGGAATCCGGTTCGCCGAAGGTGGCGGCACCCGAACCTGCCTTGACCAGAAAGCCGTCGGCATGGCCATGGTATCCGCCGTCGAACTTGATGAATTTGTCGCGACCGGTGAAGCCTCGTGCCAGACGCAGTGCACTCATCGTGGCCTCGGTTCCGGAGTTCACGAAGCGCACCACCTCGATGGATGGCACCATGTCCACCACCAGCTGCGCCAGTTCGATCTCCAGTTCGCAGGGAGCACCGAAGCTCATGCCGGATTCGGCAGTTTCCTGCACGCCCTTGACCACATCGGGATGGGCATGGCCGAGGATCATCGGACCCCAGGAGCCGACATAGTCGATGTACTGGTTGTCATCCACATCCCAGACATACGCCCCTTTGGCTTTGGCGAAGAAACGGGGCGTGCCGCCGACGGACTTGAAGGCGCGCACCGGCGAATTCACACCGCCCGGCAGCAGCTTGCGTGCGGCGGCGAAATCGGATTCGGATTGGCGGATAACGGACATGGATATCTCTCTTGCTGTTCTGATTGTTAATGTGATTCAAACAAAAGAGGGACGGTAGGAATACCGTCCCGCATTGTCAAACGAATGCCGGAATGATTGAGCGACTAATCGCGCTGACCGACCCAGGTGTCGCGAATGCCGAGCCTGGACTCAAGCCCCGGACGTGCGCGCACGGCTTCGTCATGGCTGTTGAAGCCGGGGATGCGGATGCGGTACCAAGTGCGACCGTTGGACACGGCATGGGCGCTTTCCGCATTGATCCCCATCGAACGCAGGCGGTTCACTTCCTGATAGGCGGATTCCTGATCGCTGACCGAGGTGATATTCACCACCCATCCGCCGCTCGACTGGATGGGCTGCTGCACCGGAGCGATATCCACCCGGCTGATCGGCGCAGGCAGGGAGCCGTTGTTATAGGAACCGTAACTCTGCGCAGGCGCGCTGTTGTAGTTGTCATAATTCTGAGCGGGGGCATTGGCGCCCGGAATCGGTTGAATAGGGAGGCGAGGGGCGGTTTGGCTAGGCGTGATGACGCGCGAAGGAATCGTAGCTTGCGGGAGGCTATGATTCATCGACAAGCCACCGCGTGAGGATTCGGTGTTGTTCATGGACTGCGACTTCAGATGATTGGCCAGGGCCTGCGTGACGCTGTCCAGTTGATTGGTGAGATCCGCCACTTTATTGGCCAGATCCTTGGACTGTTTCTGGTCGCTGACCGATGCCGTCAGGTCGTTGATGCTTTGCTCCAGACTATCCACCCTTGAGGAAAGGCCCATATTCATCCACAGCAACAATACAGCCGCTCCGGCGCCTGCCAGCATTGCAACGATGGTGATCGGGCTCGGGCGCTCGGGGGCAGGGCGCGGGTTAAACTCGTCATCGTCAAGATAGTCCATGATTACCTCTCATTCCCTGATGCATGACGTGAGTGTGACGGAAAACAGGGGGCGATTGCAAGCCGAAATATTGATTTTCCCTGTATTCGTCGAATGCTATGCCCATTGCTTAAGATGATGATTCAGGTTTGGGGGGGCACGATGAGCGGCGCAGGGAAATGGCGGATTTTCTGTTCGCCGTCGCTCTGCATGATTTTTGCCCGACCCTGCTGCTGCACTTCGTCGATGCGGATCACGCAGTGCATCGGCACATAACTCCGGCTGACGCCGGCGAATTCGGTTTTCAGGCTTTCTTCACCCGGATCCACCAGCAGTGCCGACTTTTCACCGAACACCAGTTCGCCGATCTCGATGAATCCCATGATGCCGGACGGGCCGACGCTTTTCGCATAGACCTCGTACACCTTGTTCTGATTGATGAACTGGATTCTATATATCTTGTTGTTGCTCATATCGTGCCGATTCTCCGCTCAAACTCAGGGACGGTAGATCACCTTGGCCGTACAGGTTTCGCCGATGGCGATGCGGGATACATGCAGGCGGCCATCATCCAGGCGGGCGGCCATGCGTTCATAGAGTACACGCGCGACATTTTCACTCGATGGATTGATGCTGTCGAAAGGAGGGACATCATTCAGATTGTAATGATCCCAGTCGGCCAGGGCAGCCTTCAGTTCGCGCTTGAGTACCTTGTAGTCCACAGCAAGACCGATGTCGTCCAGCGCTTCGCAACTTACATAAAGCTCCACCCGCCAGTTGTGTCCGTGCAGTCGGGCGCAGTCGCCGGGGTAATGGCGCAGGCTGTGGGCCGCGGCGAAATCGGTTTCGATCATCAGTTCATAGGAATGCATGTGCGAAGGTTAGCGTGTCCAGCGCTGCGAACAAAGGGAATGTGATGTTGAATGAAAGAGCGATATGCGGGTTGCAGGTGGTAATGATAATGGTTATCATTCCACCCATGCAGCGACTGACCACCCAACGCCAGGCCATTCTGGATCTTATCAACACCAGCAACCGTCACTGGGATGCCGAAGAGGTGAACCGCGAACTGTCTGATCGCGGCCAGCCGGTCGGTATCGCCACCGTTTACCGGGGCCTGACCGCACTCGATGAGGCCGGACTGATCAGCAGTGTGCAGCTGGCCGACCGCAAGCGTTACGAGCGGGCGGATAAATCGCATCACGATCATATGGTCTGTGTTGAATGCGGCAGCATCGAGGAATTCTCCCATCATAAGATCGAGGCGTTGCAGGAAGCAGCTGCGCAGGAAAAGGGTTTTGAGTTGACCGGCCACCAGCTGGTCTTGTTCGGACGCTGTGCCGCATGCACAGGCGTAAAAAAGTAAAAGAGAGATTATATGACTTCTGCATTGATTATCGTCTTCCGCGAAATGCTTGAAATGGCACTGGTGCTGGGCGTGTTGTTCGCAGCCACCAAAGGTTTGCAGACAAGCCGCCGATGGATTTCCGCTGGCATGGGCGCGGGTGTGGTTGGGGCACTGCTGTTTGCAGGTTTTATGGAGGAGATCGAAAGCTCGGTCAACGGAAACGGTGAATTCCTGTTCAATGCTGTAGTGCTCTGCATTGCTTCGCTGCTGATCGCCTGGACGGTGGTGTGGATGAGCAAGCACGGCCGGGAAATGGCGGAAAAGATGAAACGCGTCGGGCAGCAGGTTGCCGATGGCGACGCTCCGCGCATGGCCCTGGCGGTGGTGGCTGCTGCAGCTGTGCTGCGCGAAGGCGGTGAGGCCGTGTTTTTCCTGTTCGGGGCAGCGCAGACCGTGCAGCAGGACGGGGCTTCGGTGCTGACCGGTGCCGGTATGGGGATTGTGCTCGGCGTGATCACCGCTTATCTGATCTACCGCGGTCTGGTTCGCATCCCGTTGCGTCATCTGTTCGCTGTCATCGGTTGGTTGTTGATCGTGGTGGCTGCAGGCATGGCATCGCAGGCGGTGGAAAATCTGGTGATGATCGATGTGCTTCCACCGATTGTCGATCCACTCTGGAACAGCTCGGCCTGGTTGCCGCAATCCGGCGTGATGGGAGAGATTCTGCATGTGATGATCGGATATAGCGATCAGCCGAGCGGCATGCAGGTGGTTGTGTTCGCGGTAGCCCTGCTGGGGATGGCTGTGCTGAACCAGCGCTTGCGTTCGTCTTCCGTGCAACCAGCACGGGGCGTGCATGCAGTGGTATGATCCGGTAGAAGGGGAATGCTGAACGGGGGGAAATGAAAGGGAGGTGCGATTGCGCCGCCCTTTTTGCTGCGGGGAAGCCCGGTTCTTGTGACATTTTCCGGCTTGGGGCATGCTTCACGCATCGGGGGGCTGTTCTGAGGAGCAGGTGGTCAATCCGCTAAATTACACCTTGTTGCATCCGTTGTTTGAGAATATGACGGTTTTGCGTTGAGGTTTTTTGGGGGAAGTATGTGTGCTGCTTCGAATAAGCACTGCAAGGCACCATGGTTGAAACCGCCTTACCGGGCACTGGTGGAATCTGCCAATGCCGCTGTGTTTATCCTGCAGGGAACCAGATACGTCTACGCCAATGCCGCAGCCGAAACCATGACCGGCTACTCCGCTGAAGAGCTGTGCAACATGGACTTCTGGGAGATTTTGCATCCGGATGAGCGGGATGAGGTGCGCCTACGAGCGCTTTCCCGGCAGCACGGCGATGATGTTCCTGCCAATTATCCGATCAGAATCCTGCAAAAAAACGGTTCCGTGCGTCACACCAGTTATGCGGCATCCCTGATCGAGCTGGATGGCAGGCCGGCGATCCTCGGGGTGTCGCAGGATGTCACCGAGATGGAGGTAAGGCGCAGGCAGGTGGAGGAGCAGCTCAGGCAGGCACAGAAGATGGAGGCGATCGGTACGCTGGTAGGTGGTATCGCCCATGATTTCAACAACATCCTGGCCGGCATCACCGGTAATGTGCATCTGGCGAGGGTGTTCGCCGGGGATGCGGAGAAGTCCGGGGCAAAGCTGGACAGGGTCGAGCAATTGTCTTTTCGTGCTGCCGGTATGATCCGGCAACTGCTGGCCTTCGCCCGCAAGGATATGGTGCGCATGCAGACGATCGACGTACTCGCGATGGTCAGCGAGCTCATGGCCCGTGAGCGTATGGAAATCCCGCGACATATCGACCTTTCGTTTGAAACAGGCATGGTGACCGGACTGTACATCGAGGGCGATACAAGTCAGTTACAGCAGGTGTTGTTGAATCTGGTGAGCAATGCCTGTGCCGCACTGGAAGGGGTAGCGGATCCATCCATCCGTGTGCGGACTGTCCTGTTTGCTGCCGATGATTCATTCCTCCAGGAGCACGGCAATCCGGCTGCATCCGAATTCGTGCGCATCAGTGTGAGCGATAACGGTTGCGGCATGGATGAAGAAACCATGTGTCATATGTTCGAGCCTTTCTTCACCACGCGCGGGGTGGGTAGCGGCAGCGGTCTGGGGCTTTCCATGGTCTACGGTGCGGTGCAGATGCATGGCGGCGTTCTGGATGTTGAAAGCGAGCCGGGCAAAGGCAGCACGTTTCATATCTTTCTGCCGAGGCATTCAGCGCAGCGTCAGCCCAGGTCGTTTGTACCGGATACAGAACTCAAGTTAGGCAAAGGTGAGTGCATTCTTTATGTCGATGACGATGCCAGTGTGCTTACCGTCGGCTGCGAGGTACTGCGCTCGCTGGGATACAAGGTGCTTTCGGCAGACGACGGGCTGATGGCGGCAGAGCTGTTCCGGGCACATGCCGACGAGATCGATCTTGTGTTGATGGATGTGGTGATGCCGGTACTCGATGGCTGGCAGACGGCAGAACAGATATTGAAGTTGCGTCCGGAAACAAGGGTGATGTTTGCCACCGGTTACGATCATGCCGAAATCTTGCAGGGTCAGCAGAGACCGGCCGGCAGTGATGTGTTGATCAAACCGTACAGCGTCGTGGATCTGAGTCAGGCGATCCGCCTTAAACTCGACAACTGAGAACTTTTGCCTGACCATCGCGATATGACACAAGCCGATTCATCCGTCTCGCAGGAGATGCAACGTGCCGAGGGGTTGTTACACCGGCTGGCTATGCTGCGTGGCTGGTCGCCACGCACCGTGGCCTCCTATATGGCGGACCTGCAGGATGCCGGTGGCTTTCTCGAACGTCAGGGAAGCAATCTTTTTACCGCCGGTGAAGAGCTTATCCTGGCCTATCTGTCGGCACTGAAACGCCGTGGTCTGACCGATGCTTCATTGCGCCGCAAGCGCAGTTCCCTGAACACATGGTTTTCCTTTCTGCTGGTTGAAGACATGCGGCAGGATAATCCGTGCAAACGCCTGCCGGCACAGCGCCGGCGCAGGCCCTTGCCCAAGATGCTCAGTGAGGCGGAGGTCGAGGCCCTGCTTGCCGCTCCCGACATCACAACACTTCCCGGTCTGCGCGACCGTGCCATGCTGGAGATCCTTTATGCCTCCGGCCTTCGGGTCAGCGAACTGGTCGGTCTGCGACTGTCGCAGCTGGACAACAAGGCCATGTTGCTGCGGGTGATCGGCAAGGGGGACAAGGAGCGTCTGGTGCCATTCGGTGAGGAGGCCGGTGAATGGCTGAGCCGGTGGCAGCTAGTGCGCCGCACGCAGGCATCCATGTCGGCCAGCCCGTTTCTCTTCCCCGGGCGGGGAGGGCATGCCATGACAAGGCAGAACTTCTGGCAGCGACTGCGTATCCATGCGTTGCAGGCAGGCCTGTCGCGCCTGCCTTCGCCGCATACCCTGCGTCATGCCTTTGCCACGCATCTGCTGAATCACGGCGCCGATCTGCGCGCAGTACAGATGCTGCTCGGGCATGCCAATATCAGTACGACCGAGATATATACGCATATCTCGCGTGTCCGGCTGCATGAAGCGGTGAACGGAGCGCATCCGCTGGGGCGAGGCGGCTGAATAGAGAGCAAAACCGGCCTGTTCATCGCAGCCTGATTTGTTACCCTGCACAACTCGTTCCCGAGCCGGTGAGCATGAAGCAGATTTACGGAGAGCATCGATGACAGAAAACACCACAGGCAAAACCGAAAATATTCCCTGCTATGCCCCCGGGCTGGCCGGTATTCCGGTGGCGGAATCAAGTGTTTCCTTCGTGGATGGCAAGGTGGGTCATCTGGAATATCGCGGCATCGACATCGAGGAGCTGGCAGAGAAGAGCAGCTTTGAGGAAACCGCCTATCTGCTGCTGTACGGCCGGCTGCCGACAGCCGATGAGTTGAAAGCCTTCGATGAGGAGCTCAGGCATCACCGCCGCATCAAGTTCCGCATCAGGGATATGATGAAATGCTTTCCCGAATCGGCGCATCCGATGGATTCGCTGCAGGCCACGGTGGCTGCGCTCGGCATGTTCTACCCGTATCCGAGAAACACATCCGGGGGGCTGGATGAAGACACCATCAATCAGGTGTGCATCAACCTGATCGCCAAGATGCCGACGCTGGTGGCTGCGCATGCCCGCATGCGGCACGGCGACGATCCGATCTCACCGCGCGACGATCTCAGTCACGCCGCGAACTTCTTCTACATGCTGACCGGCGAGGAGCCCTTTGCCCTGACCGAGCGCATCATGGACGTAGCCCTGATCGTGCATGCCGAACATACCATGAATGCAAGCACATTCTCTGCGCTGGTCACGGCTTCCACCGAGGCCGATCCGTATTCCTCGATCAGTGCTGCCATCGGCACGCTGTCCGGCCCGTTGCATGGAGGAGCCAACGAGGATGTGCTGTATATGCTGGATGAGATCGGTACGGTGGAAAGGGTCGAGCCTTATCTGAATGCCAAGCTGGCGAAGAAAGAGAAGATCGCCGGTCTCGGGCATCGCGTGTATAAAACCAAAGATCCTCGCGCCACGCTGCTACAGAAGCTGTATGTGCAGCTCACCGAGAAGATCGGTTCGGATCCGACTTATGAGATCGCCCGTCAGGTTGAGGAGCTGTCCAAGAGTACGCTGGGGGCCAAGGGTGTGTGTTCGAATGTCGATTTCTATTCCGGCATCGTGTACCGCAAACTGGGCATTCCGACCGATCTGTTCACCCCGGTGTTCGCCGTGTCACGCGTGGCCGGCTGGCTGGCTCACTGGAAGGAGCAGCTCAGCAACAATCGCATCTACCGCCCCAGCCAGATATATCGAGGCAAACACGGACAGTCCTATACCCCCATCGAACAGCGCTAGGCCACTGCCCGCCGGCTGTTGAGCAGGCGGGTCATGCCGGCGGCGGTGATGATGCACCACACTGCGAAAAGCGCCCCCGGCAGGGCGGTCTCAGGCTGGAAATGTTTTAGGGCCAGAGCCACTCCCAGCCCCGCATTCTGCATGCCGATCTCGATGCTCAGCGTGATGCGGTGCGAAAGATCGAAACGGAACAGGTGTCCAGCCAGCCAGCCCAGCAGATAGCCCAGCGCATTGAGCAGGATCACCAACCCGACCACCAGCATCGGGGTATCGGCGATGCGTCCCTGATTGGCGGCTACGGCGTAACTGCAGATCAGGATGATGGCCAGTGCGGCGATTCCCGGTGCCATTTGCTCAGCGCTTGCCTTGAAATCCCCGAGATGACGGCGCAACACGATGCCGAGCCCCAGCGGCAGAGCCACGGTAAGCAGGATGGTCTGCATCATCGGCCAGAAGGGGATATCCATATAGGCCTTGCCGAGTATCTCCACCAGCAGCGGGGTGAGCAGCGGGGAAAGCACGGTGGCCAACATGGTCATGGCAATGGAAAATGCCACGGCACCACCGGCCAGATAGGTGATCACGTTGCTGGCCATCGCCCCGGGCGCGCAACCGACGATAATAAAGCCGAGCGCCAGCATCGGGGATACCCCCTGAGACACAGCAAGGCTGGCTGCCGCAAAGCCGAGCAGAGGCATCACGGAAAACTGGGTGAGCACACCGAGTCCGATGCGGGCCGGATGCTTCATGGCGTCGCGTGCTTCTTCGGGTTGAAGTACCACTCCCAGAGCGAACATGGTGGCGGCGAACAGCCAGAGAAAGTAATCCTTCAGAAACAGGAACAGAGGCGGATGCAGATAAGCGGCGATGGCGCCAGCCAGGGTGAGCGGGGCCAGTTGCCGGGAAAGTAAATGCCAGATCATCGGCTCAGATGCAATTCTCTTATTGCAAATGCGGAGCGCCGAGTGTGCCTGAAAGCACCATCTCTGCACCGCCTTTCATGGTACGTAATTTGCCGCGCAGCAACCATTGACGGATATCAGCGCCACCGGCCACGATCTTGCCTTCGCCAGTGACGATGTCCGGTGTACTCTCAATCTTCCAATTCCATATCTTCGCACCTTCAGCATCGGCCGCATTCACTGTCAGCTGCATTTTTTCCATGCCCGGTGGAAGCAGAAGCGAGGAGGGCTTATCCCAGTTCAGATCGATATTGCCATCCAGAGGTAGAGCGGTTTCCATTTGCAGCAGCATACGTCCCTGCAAGTCCAGCGAACCCGACAAGCCGAGCAGCAGCAGTCGGGAATCGAAGTGCGACAGGGATGCCGCATCGGCATGCAGATGCACGTCGCCAAGCTCAAGCTGTTTGTCTCGCATGGCTATCACGGATTCGGCACTGATACCTTCGCTATCCGCTTTGGTAAAAAGGCCGGGGGAGCCGCTCAGAAGTGTGGAAAAGGCAGGGCGAAGCAGCAGGCTTTGCAGTGCCAATGGGTTCATTCCCGGAGCGCTGATATTTACCCCTTCAAGTTGCAAGCCGGGGAAGGATTTACTCACCGATGCATAGTGTAGCGTGCCTTGCATACCCTGCGTTGCGAGCTGTCCGTTCAGCCATGTCTGCGGTTGCCATTGTATCCAGACAAACACCGGCAGCGCGAGCAGGAACAGGGCTGCAAGCTGGAGATGTGTTTTCTTGATCTGGAATGCCATGGGCTTACCGACTCCTTGTTTCCTTCGGGTAACGCACCGTATCGCGGGCATGTCGGCAGGCAAGGTTTTGTTTTCCCACAAATCAATTAAGCCTTGCTTTTTTTCTGGTTATGGTCTATCAATATGAGCACGCGGGCGGGGTACCCGCGATTCTTTTTTTCAGGGAGAACAAGATGAAATACATTCGACAGCATGCTCGTCATGCGATGCTTCTTGTCGTGCTTTTTGTGTCGCTGGCAGGGCTCGCGGCCTGCGGCGGCGGAACGGCCACTACAACACCGAATGCCTCATTGAGCGGTACCGTGGTTGACGGTCGCGTAAGTGGCGCAACCCTGACTCTGTACAGCGATCTGGCGATGACTACGCAGGTCGGCACTGGCTCAACCGATACCGCCGGTGCATTTACGATTACTTTGACGGTGGCCACGGCACCTGACCCTATCTACATCAAGGCCACGGGCGGTACCGACCTTGATACGGGTATGCCTGCGCCCACCATGATGTTTGTCGGTAACACGACGGGTGCGAACGCACTGACCTCGTTCAATGTCACCCCGCTGACCAAGGATGTGTTCGAGCGTGTGGGAAGGGGAGATACGCTGGCGGCAGCGCAGACCAATGCGCAGACAGCCTTCGGACTGGCGGGCAACACGGGGACCAACGGCCTGTATGAAGATCCGTCGCTCACCGCCAACGCGGGTCTGAAAACCGCCGCGTTCAAGAAGCTGACCGCAGGCACCACAGGCGGCACGGTCACGGCCGGGAATTACAAGATATTCGCCATCACGGTTTCCGAATCCGATGTGACCGGCGCAACGGCGCTTGCCAATACCGCAGCCCTGGTCAATCCGGCAAACGGGAACTTCGTTGACGGGGCCATCGCCGTCGCGGCAAACGGTGACATTACAGGTACGACCGGCGGCAATTTCATTACCGGCAAGGTTGTCGGTTCCAGTGTCGTGATGAATATTGTCGACAGCACCACTGCTCCCACCACGATTACCCGGGTGGTAGGCAACCTTGGTCTGAACGGCAGTATGTCGGGTAATTACACCGACCTTGTCGTGGCCGGTCCGACAATGACCAAAGGTCTTTTTGTCGGCACACTGATTCCGACCACGGGCATCAACGCGGCAGGTCTGGCCACCTTTGTGTCCAGCTTCTATTCACCGGGGGTGACTTCAGGCCTGATGAATATCGTGGCGCGCGATATATTTACCACCGGTGTTCCGCGTGTGAACTGGGGCCGGGCAGCAGTGACTGCCGTCAATGTGGGCACGGGGTCGGTCACCATGGGCAGCATGACTCTGCGGACGGATGCAGGCAGCCTGGACAGCGGGGCTGTTTCAACCCTGACATTCGGAACGGGAACCTACGTCATTTCCTCGACCATTCCGACGAACCTGTTGGTTTTCACCTTCACAGATGGCGCCACCTATGATTTGTATGTCGCCACAGCAGTCGGTCTGCGCCGGGGCATCTATTTCATCGTTCCCCGACTCGGTCCTTCGGCGGGCAAGATCACCCAGGTGGGTGAATCGTACATGTCCAAGGTGGACAGCGTGGCACCGAATCCCTTCGCGCTTTCCGCAGTGGAGGACATCACCATCGCGAATATCCATCCCGGCATGCCGGGCCTGAGCCGGACTGCTGCGTTGGCTCAGGGGCTGACCCCGCAGATAGCCGGTCCGATGACCCTTCCTGCGGCTCTGACAAACGGAACGATCGGCAACGGTTTCTGGGATACCTCGACCGGTTCGCCTGAATTGATGGTGTTCCAGGGAAGCATGTTCGTGATGAAGAAGGATGCGAACGATAATTTCGCGGAAAACATCCTGACCAGTGCGACGGACGATCACCTGCGCGTCGTGGAATTCTACGAGTCCGGTGCGATACAGGGTGAGGAAATCATGGGTGGTACACCTCCCGGAGGTCTGCCCGGCAATATGCGGGACTACCCGTCCAATTTCATCGGCTTCGTGCATGATCAGGCCAGTACGGCGACGCCTAGCTTTACCGGCACGCTGAATTTCCTGGCTCGCACCATCTATGCCAGCAGCTACGCGGGATTCTCGACCGCCTATAACACCGGTACGCTGACCATCACGACGGCTCCCACCGCCACGACCGCAGGTTCGGCCACGCTGGTCGCCACCCCGGCAGGCGGCACGGCTTCCACCTCGACCCTGTCGATTGATGCTGTGCCGGCTACCAAGCCCGGCGTCTATCATATCAACGGTGCCATGACCGGCGGCGACTATGTGGACATCGTCTGGCCGATCGGCGGCACCAAGGCGCTCTACGCGGTCAGCGCCAGTGCGACCGGTACCGTCAGCGAGGTCGGCGAGGCCTTCATCACGCAGTAGCTACCTGTAGATGATGCAGAAAGAGGCGCCCCTGGGGCGCCTCTTTTTTTGTGTTCCCCGACGGCAGAGGCAGAGCGGGAAGTATTCCGTCTTGATTTCCGCCATGTTTTTTGTTTAGCCTGTACTGGTCGGGAAGAGGAACTTCAGACCAAAATCCCCAACAGGAGAGATACCATGAGATATATGCGAACACATGCACATCATGTGGTGATTGTCATTGCCTTGTTTGTTGCTGCGGTCGGGCTTGCAGCTTGCGGCAGTAACTCGGGTGGCGGCACGACAACTGGAGCAGGTGTGTCTGGCAGCGGTGCCTGATAACCGCGCATAACGGATTCAGAGGAGGAATCATGAACAAGTATTTTGATATTCGTTTTATGCTGCTTGCAGGTGCGTTATCCATTGCATCGTTTGCAGGCTCCGCATATGCCGCGACAGCGCCTTTGGCAGCAAACACCAGCTTTATTGTGACCCTGGAGAAATTTCTCAGTAACGGCACCGTTTCCGCCGTCAGCAGTACAACGGTGATCTCGGATGCCAACGGCAAGATCGCCTTTACCTTCAGTAATGTGCCGACCTGCCCGACATCGAATTTCCTGTCGATCAAGGTGACCACGGCAGCAGATACGGCAACCGTGGTGCGTCGCTCATTTGCGCCCGCACCTCCAGCCAACGCGACGAACGGGCTCGGTGCCAACGGTGTGTCCACCAAGCAGGGGGAGGCGATGGTGACGATGGGGGCATTGATCGGTTCGGATGACCCGCTTGCCGTGCTGTTCGGCTTGATGTTTACCCGTACCGATGTGCTGACACCAACCGATATCAGCAGCATCGGAACGATTGGTCAGGAAGCTGTGATCAATGGCATGGAGCCGGATATGCTGGCCAATGGTGTGACCGCAGCCCAGCTCACCACATTCAAGCAGAAGCTTGTATGTGCAAATACCGGCAAGAAGGATCTAAGTCATTTCACCAGCTTGTTCAAGAGCGCCGTGGACACCCCGGCTCAGGCTCAGGCCGACATGGCCAAGGCTGCCGGTCTGTTGGGTGATATTGTGATTGATGCGGCCGAAGCAGCAGGTATCGATCTGGATGTTTTCCTGGCTGCGTTTGATACGGCGGGCGATAAAGTGAATACCGGAGCAGGTGCGGCAGCGATGGCGGCGATGAGCGCCTCGGTGCGCAATAGTATGATGCAGTCGGTGAACAGTTTCAGCACCCGGATCGGCGTGCAGAAGGTGCAGGCCAGATACGCGTCAATGCTGAACACGCTTGGTGTCAGCGGTACGGCTGTGACCCGCTTCAACACAGCTGTCGCGGCTCTCGGTACGGCAATGGCGGCGATCGATACCACCTACGCCAAGTATTTTGATGATCCGGTGAACTGGCCGATGACACCTGCCATCCGGACAGCCATTGATAATGCCTACCAGGCGGCCTTCGGCACCTTCCAGACCAGTATCGCTTCAACCAACCCCGAAATCACCCAGATGCAGACCAATATCGCAACGGGACTCGGTAATGTTGTGACTCAGGGGCAATTGGCGGCCAGCGGAGTCGGAAGCTATTGGGATTTTAATGGCAATCAGGTGAACTGGCCGATTCCTCAGACGGGTGCGACGAATTTTGTTGCCAGTGCTCTGGCCGCGGGTGGTTCGCTTAGTTATTCGCGATCCTCTATTCCCATTCCTGCTAATCTGATCTGGATGGGTTCTTGTGCCGGTGGAGCCGGTGGCCCGTTCTTTGATAAAAACTCCTGTCAGGGAGGCGGTGGCGTATGGACAGCAGCCCGATCCACCTTCCCCGGCGTTCCTACATCGTTTGCCGCATTGCAGGGCATACAGGAAGATCTGCAAATTGCCGAGTTCACCCGTTTCGGTGTTTATACGGGAACTGAAACGGCAGCACAGCGCAATGCAGCAAAGATCGCATTCAAGACCAATGTTGCAAATATCATAGCCTCTGTTGGAGGCACAACAGACGGCACGACCGCTTTTACCACTGCGCAAAAGCGGGCGATTGTGCTTTCCCAGCAGCAACCAAGCATCCGTTGAGCCCACTTAAGGGATGAGTTCACAGACAAAGCCCCGGCGATGCCGGGGCTTTGTCTTATAATGCATCAGATGATCGGCAGGGATGCATTCGCTGGCAATGCCCGATAAGCTGCGTTGCTATGTCGAGTATTGCACCCGCATCACGTTCATTCGCTGCCTGGTTGCCGCGTGCGGTCGAGGTGATTCTTGTTCTGCTGGCGGCATGGCTGGTGGCCGGTTGGCTGACTGGCGGAACAGCCGGATATGCTGTTCAGGGCACCAGTGCTGCGGATGCTGCCCAGCAGTTTCCCGATGCGGCCGCTATTTCCGCCTTCCCGCTCTTCGGCAAACAGGTGGTCGCTCCGCCTGCCGCTGTGCAGACAACAGCCCCTGTGGCTGCTGCGCCGACGCGACTGAACATCCGGTTGCTTGGCACGGTGGTGGCCGGCGATCGTTCCTTTGCCGTGATGCAACTGGGTGCGGGCGATGAGAAGGTGGTGCAGATCGGTACGGATATCCAACCGGGTGTCTCGCTGATCGAGGTCGAAGCTGATGCCATCGTCGTGGATAACCGGGGGCGCAGGGAAAAGGTGCTGATGGCCAAGGGTTCGCTTGGCGATAGCGGGGCCATGTTTCCTGCCACGGCACCCGGACCGGCTGCATCTACTATGCCCGCTATGCCTGTTGCATCCCAGGTTTTCACGCGTGATGCCATCCAGTCGCAGATGCAGGACCTGCCCGGCCTGCTGACCGGTGCACTGGCCGTGCCGCACCAGACCAACGGCAACCCGGACGGTTTTCTCATTCAGGACATCGTTCCGGGTTCGTTGTACGAGCAGGCCGGACTGCAGAATGGTGATGTGATCCGCAGGGTGAACGGGGAGGAAGTCGCCAGTCCGGAAAAGGGTATCGCCCTGTTTCAGGCCTTGCAGACAGCCAATAGCCTCGATCTTGAAATCACTCGCGCCGGTGCCGTGCAACGGTTACATTTCGACATCCGCTGAGTATGCAGATGCGGCAGCGCAGGATACATGAGGGGTCTGGTTTGAAGCGTTTTATACTTGGAATGGTTGCTGCGATGGTGCTGCTTGCCGTATCTGTTCCCGCAGCGATGGCGCGTGATGTGACCCTGAACTTCAAGGATGCGGATATCCGCGCTTTCATCGAGTTCGTCGCCGGATTCTCCGGCCGCAACTTCCTGATTGATAACCGTGTGAAGGGCAAGGTGACAATCATCTCCCCGAGTCCTGTTTCCGAGAGCGAGGCCTATGCTGTGTTTCTTTCGGTGCTCGAGGTGAACGGTTTTGCCGCTGTAGAAAGCGGCAGTGTGGTGAAGATCGTGCCACGTGCCGAGGGTGTGCAGAAGCCGCTGCCGGTGACTTCCAGAGCAGCAGACGGTGAGAAGGGCGGAGACGGCATGGTGACCGAGGTGATCCGGCTGAAATACGCCGATGCCTCGCAGTTGATGGCCATCCTGCGTCCACTGGTGCCGCCGAACAGCAATCTTTCTGTATATCCGAACGGCAATATGCTGCTGATGACCGACTCCGGGGCCAATATCCAGCGCATCCGCGAAGTGGTCCGCCTGCTGGATCGCAACGAAGCCATGGGAGTGAAGGTTTTCATGCTTGAACATGCTTCGGCCGACAAGGTGTCGGCAGCCTTGACCCAGCTTTACAGCGGACCGACGCAGGGCGCGATGGGCACGGTGAAGGCGATGGCCTATCAGCCGGGCAATATGTTGATCGTGGTGGCGGCGCCGCAACTGCTCAGCGAAGTCATCCGCATGGTCGAGAAGCTCGACATCTCGCCGCCGACAGACAACGACCGCCTGTATGTTCGCTACCTGAAGAATGCCGATGCGGAGGATGTCGCCAAGGTGATCAACAGCCTGATCTCGGGTCAGACCGGCGATGCTGCGGCCGCAGCACCGGCGGGCGGCCGCGCGCCGGGCAGGGCGTTGTTTTCAGGCGATGTGAAGGTGGTCGCGGATCCCGCGACCAATGCGCTGCTGATCACCGCCGATTCCGGTGACCGTCCCGGCCTGGGCAACTTGATCGATAAACTGGATATCCGCCGCCTGCAGGTGCTGGTCGAGGCTCTGATCATCGAGATCACCGCCAGCGGCGCGCAGCAGTTCGGTATGGAGTTCCGTGGTCTGGGCAACCCGAATAGCGTGGGAAGACAGGCTATCGGAGGCACGACGTTTACCAATCAGGGCGGAGTGAACATCAATACCGTGGCGGCCAACCCGCTGGCGCCGGGCAACGGCATCGCGGTCGGCGTGGTGCAGGGCACGATCGCGGTCGGTGGCAATACCTTCTACAATCTCGGTGCTCTCCTGCGCGCGCTGGAAACCAAGACCGACACCAATGTGCTCTCCACACCGAATATCCTGACCATGGACAATGAAGAGGCCGAGATCATCGTCGGCCAGAACGTGCCTTTTCTGACCGGCACCAGCGCCAACAATGCGACAACCACGAATCTGTTCAATACCGTGCAGCGCCAGGATGTCGGCCTGACGCTGCGCGTCACGCCGCAGATCTCCGAGGGTGATACCATCCGGCTGAAAATCTTCCAGGAGATTTCCAGCGTGGCGCCCACGCAGGCCAACGTGAATGCCAGCGACATCATCACCAACAAACGTTCTATCAAGACCACCGTGCTGGCAGCTGACGGCAACATCATCGTGCTAGGCGGTCTGATGCGTGACGACAACACCAAGGGTGTGCAGCGAGTGCCGTGTATCGGCTCGATTCCGTTGATTAGCGAGCCGTTCAAATTTACCGAGAATTCGCGTACCAAGACCAATCTGATGGTCTTCCTCAAGCCGCACATCATTCGCAGCAAGCGCGATCTACAGGGCATCACCGAGGAAAAATACCGCGACGTACAGGATGTGTATGACAGTCAGAAGTACGAGGGTACGATCCTCTTCCCGCAGAAGGAAACCCCGATGCCGGACAAGATGAACCCCACCCTCAAGCCGGACGCTGCGGTGCCGCCTGCTGATCCGGCAGCATCGGTCCCTGAGCAGGCCGATCCGGCATACCAGACCCTGCCAGTTCAGCCCTGATGGTTGAGCAGGCTTCGCCCGTCCTGCCCGAGAACGAATCGGGCCAGCCTGCCGGTCACGAGCCGGTGTGGAGCCATCTGGTGCGTATTCCTCCGGAGCGTGTGGACAGCAAGCGGGTACTGCGTTTCTCTCTTCCCGTGCTGCGCCTCGGACCGGTGCTGCCGCTGGCAGCCAGCGATGAGATGCCCAATCCCGTGGCGGTGCCGGATGATGGCGAATGGCCGTGGATGCTGCTCGACGATATGCGCCGCGAACTGGGTGGCGAGGTCACTCCGGTGCGCGCCCCGCGCAACCAGATACTGCTTGAGCTGAACCGTGTATTCGATATGGCTTCCGCCTCAGCCGAGGAGATGCTGGAGGATCTGGGAAGTGAAGGGGAGTTGTCTCGCGAGATCGAGGAGGTCAAGGACCTGCTCGAATCCGAGGACGAAGCGCCTGTCATCCGTCTGGTGAATACGCTGATTTCGCAGGCCCTGAAAGAGCGAGCCAGTGATATCCATATCGAGCCTTTCGAATCCAATGTGCTGGTGCGTTTCCGCGTGGACGGTGTGCTGCATACCGTGGTCACGCCGCCGAAGGGCGTGCAGGCGGCGATGACCAGCCGCATCAAGGTGCTGGCCGGCATGGATATCGCCGAGAAGCGGCATCCGCAGGACGGGCGTTTCCGCGTGCGCATCGCCGGCCGCGAGGTGGATGTGCGAGCCTCGGTGCTTCCCACTGCTTACGGCGAACGCGTCGTGCTGCGTCTGCTCGACCGCGGAAGGGGCGTACTCAGCCTCACCGAGCTGGGCATGAACGACACGCATCTGGCCACCATGAAGGACGTGGTGTCAGCTCCGCATGGTATCGTGCTGGTCACAGGTCCCACCGGCTCCGGCAAGAGCACCACGCTGTACAGTGCGTTGATGACCGTGGATCGGAGAAACAGGAACGTATTGACCATCGAGGACCCGATCGAATATCAGCTCGATCATGTCGGGCAGATGCAGGTGCAGAGCAAGATCGGCGTAACCTTCGCCGCCGGTCTGCGCTCGATCCTGCGTCAGGATCCGGACATCGTGATGATCGGCGAGATCCGCGATCTGGAGACGGCGGAGATCGCCATCCAGGCCAGTTTGACCGGCCATCTGGTGCTCTCCACGCTGCACACCAACGATGCGCTTTCCTCCATCATGCGCCTGAAAGATATGGGGGTGGAGCCCTATCTGATCGCCTCCAGTCTGCTGATGGTGCAGGCGCAACGACTGGTGCGCGAGCTCTGCCCGCATTGTAAACGGCCGCGTGCCGCCAGTGATGCCGACTGGCAGGCGCTGCGTGTGCCACCCGATGCGTTCGGTAAGGTCGGCGAGTTGTATGAAGCGGTGGGTTGCGATGCCTGCATCCAGACCGGTTATGCCGGCCGGCTCGGTATCTTCGAAATGGCACGTGTGACCGATGCGATGCGCGATGCGATCCACGACGGCAAGGGCCTGCTCGATATGCGCAGACTGGCGCACAAAGAGGGTATGAAATCGCTGGCCTATGATGGCGCGCGCCATGTGGCGAGCGGTCGCACCAGCGTGGACGAGGTACTGCGCGTGACGCGTGAGGATGCGGTCGTCGTTCAGGAATGAGCCTGTTCACCTATGAGGCCGTGGATCGGCGCGGCCGCACCCTGAAAGGCGAAATGGATGCCGATTCCGAACGTGCTGTACGCAGCCAGTTAAAGAGCAGCGGACTCACCGCCCGACGCGTCGAGGCGGCGCGGCGCGGTCATACGGCAGGGGGCGAGGGCAGCCTGCGCAAGCTCGATGAAGCCCAGACCATTACCTTTATGCAACAGCTCGCCACCTTGCTTGCCGCCGGTATGCCGATGGTCGAGGCGCTGGATTCGATCGCCGACAGCATGGAAACAAAGCGCGGCCGGCAACTCGTGACAGCGCTCCGGCAACAGGTGCTGGAAGGCAATGCGCTGGCCGGAGCCATGCGGCATCTGGGTTTTGATGAGGTGGTCTGCAATATGGTCGCAGCAGGTGAGGAAACCGGCCAGCTGGATGCGGTGAGCAGCAGGCTCGCGCAGGTGCTGGAGCATGCACGCGAGTTGCGTCAGGAAGTACTTTCCGCTGTGCTCTACCCGCTGATCGTCAGTGGTTTCGGCCTGCTGGTGATGGTTTTTCTGCTTACCGTCGTGGTGCCGCAGATCGCCGGTGTGTTCGACCGTGCCGGTGGAAATCTTCCTGCTCTGACCACGGCCATCATCTATGTTTCCAACCTGCTCAGAGAGCATGGCATCTGGTTGCTCGGCGGTGTGCTGCTGCTTGGGGCCGCGTATCGTTTTGCCATGCGCATGCCGCATATCCGCTATCGGCGTGACCTGCTGCTGCTGGGTCTGCCCGCCATCGGCGGTCTGCTGCGCAAGATGGAGACCGCACGCTATGCGCGCACCCTCGGCATGCTGCTCGGTGGCGGTGTGCCGGTGCTCTCCGCGCTGCATATCGCCAGCCAGTCGCTGCTGCTGGAACCGGTACGCGAGGCGGCGGTGGCGGCGCGCGAATCGATGCGCGAGGGCGAAAGTCTGGCCGAACGGTTGCGCCTGTCGGGTTATATCCCGCCGCTGGCTGTCCGCTTGATCTCGGTCGGTGAACAGAGCGGCCAGCTCGATGCCATGCTGCTGCGCGTGGCCGACAACTTCGATGCGGATACCTCGCGCAATCTGAAGCGGCTGGTGACGATGCTGGAGCCTGTACTGGTGATGCTGATGGCGGTGATGGTCGGCACGCTGGCCATGGCCATCCTGCTGCCCATCATGGAAATGAACGAACTGGTGCATCGTTGATGCGAAGCATTTATGTGGTTTTCGCCCTGTTGGTCGTACTGCTTGCCGGTCAGGCCACACCTGCGCAGGCGGATGCCTCTGATGCCTACCACCGGGCCATCGATCTGGCGACGCAGGGCAGGGATGCCGAGGCCGTCGCGATGCTGGCAGGTGCTCATGAAGTCGCGCCGGACGTCTGGGCAGAGCGCATGCGATTGGCGGCTGCCCTGATTTCCATGCGCACCCGACAGGCTGTCGAGCCGCCCGCAGCCGATGGGCTCAATGCTGCGCTGGTCAATGCCTATGCGCAGGCGCATACCGCACCTTCATCTGCCGACAGTCGTACCACCGGCCTGCTTGCCGCGCTGTTCCCCGGGGCCGGTCATGCATGGTTGCATCGCTGGCACGATGCGGGCACGGCGGCACTGCTTGTCTGGCCGATGCTGCTATTGAGCCTGTGGGCATGGCGGCGCGGTATGGGGCCGGTGACGGTATTCTTTGTGCTGACCACGCTGTGGCTGTGGTCGGGCAGTGTGTTTTCAGCCGTCTCGCTGGCCGAGCGCGGCAGCTTCGAGGCCTATGTGCTGTGGTGGCAGGGGCTATGGCAGGCATCGGGTCTTCCCGGCAGGCCGTGGTGAAAAGCGTGCTTTCGGGCTATGCATTGCTTGCCGTGCTCAGCTTTGGATTCGCCTCGCTGTTGCCTGTGCAGGGCAGGGCTGTGCCGGTGGCTGAGGCGCCGCTTTACGCGTATCAACAGTTGGCCGGTCCGTTGGATGGACGTTCCTGCCCCTCATTCCCGGTATGTTCGCTGTATGCCAGGCAGGCGTTGCAGGCACACGGTCTGCTGGTCGGTTCGTGGCTGATACTGGATCGCCTGATCCACGAAGCGGACGATGTGCACAACGGCCCGTGGTTGCTGGCGGCGGACGGCAAACGACTTTATGATCCGCTTGCGCGCAATGATTTCTGGCTTGATTCGGCCAATGCATCAAATCCAGATGAACAGGAGCAGGGACAATGAAACAACAGCATAAACAACAGGGATTCACTCTGCTTGAGCTGATGGTGGTGCTGGTCATCATCGGGGTGCTTGCGGCCATCGTGGCGCCGCGTTTCATCGACCGTGCCGACGAGGCCAAGGTGGAAGCCACCCGTTCGCAGATGAGCGGCATCTCGCAGGCACTGAAGCTGTATCGCCTGCATAACGGTCACTACCCGGGCTCCAGTGAAAGCCTGAATGTACTGGTCACGCCCGGCAAGGATGGCCGGCGTTACATGGACAGCCTGCCCAAGGATGCCTGGGGCAACGATTTTGTTTATCTCTCTCCGGGGGTGCACGGCGATTTCGATCTGCTTTCCTACGGCGGCGACGGGCGAAGCGGCGGCTCCGGTTTCGATGCCGATATCGGTAACTGGTAAGCAGCCGGCTGCGGTCAGCGAGACACCATGACATCCCCGCAGGCGCGGGGCTTCACCCTGCTGGAGCTGATGCTTGTTCTGGTCGTCATGGCCGTGGTTGCGTCCTACGTGCTCCCCAATCTGTTCCAGCCGTCCAATGCTGCGCTGGACGATTCCTCCCGGCGCTTGGTTCGCCTGCTGCATCTGGCCGGTGAAGAGGCTCAACTGCGCGGAACCGCGCTGCGCCTGAATGCATGGAGCGACCACTATGCTTTCGAGCTGGCCGCCGATGGCGGCCAATGGCAGCCGCTGAGCGAGGCGCCGTTCGCGTCGCAGACCCTGCCTGGGGGTGTAAGTATCAGCGAGGTGAAACTCGCCGACGGCGTGCAGTTTTACGGCGGTGTTTCCGCACTTCCGACACCTGCCGAAGGTTCGCCTCAGGGTGCGGATGGCAAGGCAATAGAAAACAGCCCGCTCGGCAGTATCATGCTGATGCCCGACGGTATGCTCACCCTCGCAGATATGACCCTGCATGCCGCTTCCGCAGATGTGCGGATCGAATTGCGGCCCGGGCCGGGCGGTATCCGCATGCTGGACAACAAGCCGTGAGTTTATCGGCAAGAACACAGCACGGTTTCACACTGCTGGAGGTGATGGTCGCGCTGGCTATCGCAGCCACGGCGCTGGTCGTGCTGATGGGCAGGGTGGGTTCATCCGCTGATATCCAGCATGATCTTTCCCTGCATGCACAGGCGGTCGGGGTGGCGGTCAACGAACTGGAACGCATCGCGTTGGAGGGTAAACAGGCAGCCGATGTGAGTGGCGAGGTTGAAGCTGCCAGTGGAATCTTCCGCTGGAAAAGTTCGCAGCAGGCCACGCTGGATGCAAAGTTTGTGCGTCAGGACATGCTGGTGACCGCTCCCGACGGCAGTACCGTCAGCCTGTTTCTGTATCGGAGCCTGCCTTGAATCCGGGCATGGCCAGAGGTTTTACGCTGCTGGAGATGCTGGTGGCGCTCGCCGTGTTCGCACTCATCGCCACGGTTTGTTACACGGCGCTGGTTCCCGCAGGGGAGGGCTTCCGCATGCTGCAGGCGCAGCGCGATATGCTCGAATCCTCCTATCAGATCGACCGCCGCTTGCGCATGGATACGGCCTATCTGATGCAGTCGCCGGATAAATCCCTGATATCACTCGAGATCACCCATGATCAGCGCGGTGCCGATGCCTTCGATACGTTGACCCTGCTGGTGGCCGACGGCGATTCGGTTGCACCGCTTCGCGTGCACTACGCCATCGATGAGACAAGCGGGGAGATCGTGCGTCAGTCGGCCATGGCATGGATGCGCGATGAGCAACCGCTCAGCTGGAATATGCAGAAGGCTGCATCCTTTGAGGTGCAGGCTTTTGCCGGTGATGGGAACTGGCTGGACACCTGGGATAAAAAATCCAACGGTGATGTGCTGCCGGCAGCGCTGCGGGTGCGCTGGCGTGCCACTGAGGGTGTACAGCGCGAGTTGATCCTGCCCATACCGATCGGCACATCCATCGGTCTTCCCACAGCTGGTGTAGCTGGTACGGCTGGTGCGCCGACCACTCCATGAAATACGCTATGGCGCATACAACACAATCCGAACGCGGCATCGCGCTGGTCATGGTGCTGGCGCTGGTCGCTCTGGTGGCTGTATGGGCGGTGCAGAGCGCGGATGAAGACTGGGTGTCACTGCGTCGGGCCGAGAATATGCAACTGGCGGCGAAAACCTGGCTGGGGGTGGAGTCCGGCGAGGCGCTGGCCCTGCGCACCCTGTCGGCCGACGATCATGCCTATGACGGACTGGATGAGGACTGGGCGATCGAAGCCCCGCCGTTTCCTGTTGATGACGGTGTGATTGCCGGTCGGATCGAGGATGCCAACCGCTTTCTCAATCTGAACGACCTGCTGGACTCGGCCGGAAACGCGCAGGCCGATGTGGTGCCGGTGTTTAAACGTCTGTTCACGCGGCTGGAGATCGATCCCCGTCTGGTGGATGCGCTGGTTGACTGGATGGATGCCGACAAGGAGCCGTTCGGCAGCGGCGGGGCGGAGGAAAGCGCCTATGTGAACCGCCCCTATCAAATCAAGAATGCTCCGTTGGACAGCCTGAACGAAGTGCTGCTGATACAGGGCTTCGATATCCCGATGCTGGAGGAGTTACGCAAGGTGGCGATAGTGCGGCCATCGTACGGGCTTACCGCACTGAATATCAATACCGCCCCGGCGGATGTGCTGTTAAGCTTGGCCGACAATATTCCGCAAGGGGAAGTCGAGGCCATGATCAATGCGCGGCAGAGCGCTCCCTACAAATCCATCGGTGATCTGACTGCTGCAGGCATGAACAGCTGGGTGTCGCGCGTCAAAGTCGGTTGGCTGACGGTGAAAAGTGATGCCTTCATGGTGCGCGTCGAGGCGCGCTTCGAACGCGCCCGCTGGGCAGAGGAGATGCTCCTGGCCCGACAGGGGGAGTCTTTTCGCGTGCTTTCACGGCGTAAGGCAAGCGGATTATGATGCTGAATAGCAGGTGCAGGACATGCCGCTGATCGCCGGATGGGATGGATCGCGACTTGATATCTACGACGAGAAGGGTGAGCGCCAGTTCGTTTTCGAAGCCCCCGGTGTAGCTAAGTCCGATAGCGGTGGCGGCGAGGCTGTTGATGGCTTGCCGGATGATGCGGCCCGGCCGGCTGTTTCAGCATTGGCGCTGGGCAGTGTGGATGCACCGCTGACCGCCTGTCTGCTGCCCGCTGAAATGCTGCTGCAACGACCTTTTTCCCTGCCCTTTGAACATCCCCGCTATATCGATGCAGCTACGCTGGCTCAGGAGCTGGCCGATCAGGCTGGAGCGGAAGAGGAGGACTGGTGGCTGTGCTGGCAGGCTGAGCGAGTCGATTCCGGGGTGCGTGGTCTGGTGTTCGCCTTGCCCGGCAGCCTTAAACATGAACTGACAGCGGCTGCCATCAGCAGCCCTTGCCCATATATCGGGCCGGATATCGCTGTCCGCCTCAGGGTCCATCAGCCGCAAGGCAACAGTCCTGCAGGTGTACTTGATGCCGATGCCGATGGGCTGATGCTGGGTGTCTATGCCGACGGAGTGTGGTGCGGCATGCGTCGTCTGAATCTGGGGCCGGGCCGGAGCATGGCGAGCCTTGCCCATGAAGCCCTTGCCAGCCTGAAGGCGATGGGCTTTGACGCCGCCTCAATGCCTCTGACAGGGCGGCTGGATACCGCCTGGAAACAAGTCTTCGATACGCTTCCCGATGCCTCGCGGATCAACTGGCAGGTAGAGATTCCTGCATCAGAAGTGGGGCAGCCGGTTTCCGGTCTTCCCGGCCGGCAGGCGGCCAATGCGCTGGCCATGCATGCAGCAGGCATGAATGCACCGTTCAACTTCAGACATGGGGCATGGGCGGTGCAAACCGACTGGAGCAAACGTATCGGCCCGTGGCGTCGCACGGCGGTGCTGCTTGCGGTACTTGTGCTGCTGATGATCGGGCATGATTCATGGCAGTTGCATCAACTGCAGAGCCGGCAGGATGCGGCACGCTCAGCGATTGAAGCCGCCTTCCATCAGGCCCTTCCCGGTGTCGCAATGATCGATCCGATGCTGCAATTGCGGCAGGCGGCAGGGGGCGGGGCCTCGGCCGATGCCTGGAAGTTTATCCGCCAAATGGAAGCGATCACGCAGTTGGGCAGGCAGGAACAGGCTTTCAAGCCGCAGGCGATTGTGTATGCCGATGGTGAAGTGATGCTCAGCGGTGCGGTTCCGGATATCGCCGCAGCCAATCGTATCCGCGATGCGCTGGGCTCGATTCTCGGGCGTAAGGTTGATCTGCTGGACACGGATCTGGGCGATCAGCAGGTGCGTATCCGTCTGCGTTGGGCATCATGAAGTCCATGTTGAGGCAACTATCCGCCCGCTTCTCCGAACTATGGAGGAAGCACGCCATGCCGCGTTACCAGCAGTTGCAGACGCGCGAACAGCGGCTGTTGCTGGGTACCGCCGCTCTTCTGCCATTGCTGATTCTGGTGTTCGGTCTGTGGTTGCCGATGCGGGACGAGGCTGCAGCCATGCGCGCTGCGATGCCGGCGCTTGAGGCGCAACTTGCCGAGGCCGGCATTCTGGCCGACAAGGTGGCCAAGGGCGGGGTAAAAACCGCTGCACAGGGCGATCTGCTGAGTCAGCTGGATACGGCAGCGCGTAGTAGCAATGTCCGCCAGTTCATCACACGCATCAAGCCGCAGCCGGGCCTGTCCGGACAGAGCGTGCTGGTGCAGCTTCGCAAGGCGCCGTATGCCGATATGGTGCGCTTCCTGGGCCAGATGGCGGGGCTTGGCGTACATACCGATCGTGCCAAACTTTCCGATGTCGAGGCCAACGGCCTGGTGGATGTGGATATTACCTTCACCTCCCGATGACGTTCACGTCAGTTCATGGCATTGAATCATATGCCTTCCGCCATGCCTGACTCTTCTGGTTTTTTCGCGCAGATGCCGGGTTGTGCAGAGTTTTCCAGATTTTCTGATTCCGCCTCCTGTCAACGACTTCCAGAGGGCTGGTGCGTGGTGATTACCGATTTGTGCGACTCAACCGGCGCGACTCGTGAGGGCAGATACAAGCAGGTGAACGCAGTCGGCGTTGCATCCATCGTCGCCATGCTGAATGCCGTCAAGCCGCTTCAGATTCCGTATGCGTTCGGTGGTTCTCGGGCGAGGGCCTGGAGTGCGCCGAGCATTGGGTGAAGCAGGCTCAAAGTCCCCATGCCTACCTGATTGCGGACATGGATGGCGCGGATGAAAGCCTCTTCGAGGGTTTCGAGTGCCGCTGGAACGAGGTGCCAAGCCCACACGGCGAGGATGTTGTCCTGTTGGTGCGGGCGTGCTCCGGCGATGCGGCACAGGATGAAGCAACCTACGGCGAAATCCTCTCGATGGTCGCGGATATCTACGGGGCGGAGGCGCGTTATCATCCGCTGCGCCAATCAGGCCTGAGTCTGGCCGGAGATTCCAGGCTGCTCTCGGTCGAAGCAGGGGTTCGCCGGTCGTTTTCCTCTTTGCCGTGGCGTGCTCTCTACCGCTTCGGTTCGTTGCTCCGCAGGCAGTTCGGTAACGCGTTGATGAGCGGCAGGGTGCGTCGTCTAGGGGGCGACTGGAGGATGTATCGCAGTCGTCTGATCGCCAACAGCGATTTCAAGAAGCTCGACGACTATTTGCGCATGCTTATTCCGGGGAGCCGGGGAAAAGCGATATCCTGCGCGACAGGCTGCAGGGCTACCGTGAGCGGGGGCTGATCGTCTTCGGGATGCATGTCTCATCCTCGGCATTGATTACCTGCATTGTTTCCGATTACGATCAGCAGCATGTGCATTTTCTGGATGGTGCCAATGGCGGCTATGAGATGGCCGCACAGCAGATGAAAAAGCAGATCATAGAAGACTCGATACGCAAGGGGGATAGCGATGGCCAATGAAGGATTTCACGAACCCATCGGGGAACTGAGCGATGCGACCCGTGACATGCATCGCGCCATCAGTTCGCTGATGGAGGAGCTGGAAGCGGTGGACTGGTACAACCAGCGCGTCGATGCCTGCAAGGATGCGGAACTGAAAGCCATTCTGGCGCACAACCGTGACGAGGAAAAAGAGCATGCCGCCATGGTGCTGGAATGGATCCGCCGGCAGGACCCTGCCTTCGATAAGGAACTGAAGGGCTATCTGTTCACCAGCAAGCCCATCGCCCATGGCTAAGGCCGATAAGGCGAGTCGTTAGGGCCAGATCACGCCTTGGCTGCAGTCCTCCACAAACAGCACATTGCTGCGCGAATCGTTCGGGATGAATACCTGATTGGCTGCCGACTTGGGGAGGATTCCGTGTTCGCATGTCGCGCTCTGCCCGGGGCCGACCACGATCTTCGCCCCGGGCTTGATGCTGCATGAACTCATGCGGTCCAGTGCGCTCCACTCGGCGCAGATGTCGTTCTCGGTGCGATAGCTGTCGCGCGGCCCCTGCGGCCGATTGAACGACCACCAGCCGCCGTACAGGGAGTTACTCTTCGAGCTGTCCCATACCCGATAGACGGTTACAGGTGCCGTAGCCTGATACACCCTGCCGGCACACAGCATGCCCTTGCCGCCGGACCCGAGAACTGATTTCAGCAGTGCGTCGTCATCCGCAGCAACCAGTCCCGCAGGCGGTGTGTTGATCTGCCCGACGCAGGCGATGCCGTCGATGCCGGATAAGGCTGATCCGGTTTGTGGTGTATGCAGGGCACACCCGGCCAGCAGTGCGAGCAGCAGGCATGTCATTGCAAAGCGCCCGGCAAACGGAATTCGATCATTTTCCTGAATGGTATGATGCATGATGAGTTCCCCTCCCTGTTCCCGTGCCGTGCAGGGTATGCCGTGCACCGGTACGGATCAAACCTGACATCCGGGGGTTCTTTGTCGCATCGCGAAACTCCAATCAACATGAAGCAATAGCTGGAAATACCCGTAACACTTGACTTATTTTATAAAGTGGCGTAACAAGTGACCTCACGACACAGGGGGACACTGATGCGCAGGGTGAATGACACATCGTTATGCGGCCGGAAGTCGGCACGATGAATGAGGGTAACGCAGTGATGCAGCCTGCCAGCGAGCCTGCGCGTCCCCGCATCTGGGCGCTTGGCGGCGGCAAGGGCGGCGTGGGCAAGAGCTTTATCTCGGCCAGCATGGGCGTTGCCTTGGCCAAGGCCGGCAAGCGCGTGGTGGTGGTCGATCTCGATCTGGGCGGCGCCAATCTGCATACCAGTCTCGGCATCCGCGGCAGCAAGTTCACACTCTCCGACTATCTCGGCGGCAAGGTGGTTGATATCAATCAGGTCGCCGAGGAAACCGGTATCGAGCGGCTGCGCATCATCAGCGGGGCGGGCGATTCGCTGAGTATCGCCAATATCCAGTATTTCCAGAAGACCAAACTGCTGCGCAACCTGCCCAAGCTGGATGCCGATTATGTGATTCTCGATCTTGGTGCCGGCACTTCGTTCAATACCCTCGACTTCTTCATCGAGGCCGATCACGGTCTGGTCTCCGTCACCCCCGATCCCGGCTCGGTGGAGAATACCTACCGTTTTCTGAAATGCGTGCTGATCCGTCGCCTGCGCGATGTTCCCAAGCAGGCACGCGAAAGTGTGCAGCAGTTGATGAGCCAGCGGCGGGGCGAGGGGGGGAAGGCCGGCTCATTGGCCGATTTCGTGGATGAGATGGCCCGCCGTAAGCCTCGCGTCGGCGAGGTGCTGCGCCGCGAGCTTGGCGGGATGAGGCTGCATATCATCGTCAATCAGGTGGTGGAGCCTGCCGATACCGAACTCGGTCGTTCGATGCAGATGGTATGCAGCCGCTATTTCGGCACGCACATCAGCTATCTCGGATTCCTGCATCACGACAAGATGGTGCTCAAGGCACTGCAGCAGCGCCGTGCGTTTTTTTCCTCCTTTCCGCAATCGCGCCTGGCAATTCATATCGACACCATGGTTGCCTCACTGATGGCCGAGGACGAGGTCGATCAGGCCGAAGCCGCCGCCGAATCCTGATGCCGACCGATTACTACTCACTGCTGCGTATCTCACCGCAGGCCAGCAAGCTGGATATCATCAATGCCTATCGCCATGCCAAGCTGACCTTCCGTAAGGATTCACTGGCGGTGTATTCGTTGTACAGCGAAGAGGAACTGGCCGAGATTCGACAAGAGGTCGATAAGGCCTACGCGATCCTTTCCGACCGTGAAAAGCGCCGTGTCTACGACGATGAACATGGCTATGCACCGGCAACTGCCGCAAGCCATGCGTTCGATGACAGGGAAGGCGATGCGATTGCCGATGAGCCGGTTGAAGCAGCACCTGATGCGCTGAAGGAATTCGTGGATGAGGCCATTGAAGTCAAGAGCAAGCCGCGCTGGGGGGATAATGTGGTCCGCCTGCATCAGCGCAAGCCGCGCGATTACGATCCCGATCTGGAACGCAGGATGCAGGATGCCGAGGTGTTCAGCGGCAGCCTGTTACGCGAAGTGCGCGAGTATCGCGGCGTTGAACTGCAGGATGTGGCGGAGCACACGCGTATCTCCATCACTTACCTGAGAGCCATCGAAGAAGAAGATGTCGCCTCATTGCCTGCCAGAGCCTATCTGAAAGGTTATATCGGTCAGTATGCAGCCGAGATCGATCTTGAGCCGCACCGTGTGGTGCAGGGCTACCCGCCGCTGTCCGGGGATCAGCCCGCTTCCTGAGCTCTTGTCAGGCCCGGCGATCTGATCGGCATGTCATTGATTTCCGGGCTTTGTCGGAAATACCCTTCAGGAACCGCCGGGTTTGATGCTGTGCGAACTGTTGCAGAAACGACAGGCAACGGTGATCAGGCCCTGATCATCCTTTAATTCCTCGACCGTTTGCGCCGGCATATTGGCCAGCGCACGGGCCATGCTTTCGCCGTCACAGTCACAGCGCCAGCTGTAGGTATCGCGTCCGACGATCTTCATGCCGAGCCTGGCAAAGCCCTGCAGGGCCTCTTCGGGGTCACCCTGCAGTGCTGCATCGGGGATGGCAGCCATCGCCTCGACGGCGGAGAACCATGCGTCATCACTGCTCCCCGGCATGGCCTCGAGCAATAATCCGGTATCGTGATGCAGCACGAAGTCGGCACGCGTCTGCACCGACTGATTGGTGTAGTCGACCAGCATGTCGGCCAGAAATTCGGATTTCGACTGCACGCTTGAGATATAGGGTTGGCCGAATCCGGGATCGCGCACCGTGGAGATGGTCACCGGACTGCCCAGCCAGCTGAACGGGGAGTCGCTGTTGCCCTGCGTGCTGACACCATCATTCCAATCCACATAACCACGCACGCCGTTGTTCTTGGTTTCGGCCAGAATGCGCTTGATCGGTCCGCTGCTGCCGTCGAGTTGCAGCACCTGGCGTACGCCGCCCTTGCTGATGGAGAGTAGCAGGATGGAACCGATCAGGGTCTGTGCGAACAATTCGCCGGGCGAGTGCTGATCGCCTTCGATCAGGCCGTGGATACGGCAGGCCTCGGCGCGCAGGTTGCTGCCGCGGATGATCGCGCCGCGGGTCTGTGCGGTGGGCAGCAGGAAGCGGATCAGGGTGTCCGCTGCCTGCGAACCGTTTACAGGGGCTGTTTCTGCAGCCATGCATGAACCTCATGTAGTGAAGAGAAGCAGCGGGTAGCACCTGCCTCGGTCAATTCATCGGCTGAAAAGGAATGGGTCAGGCCCACCGGCAGGGCGCCGGCACGTCTGGCCGCTTTGATATCCGCCGTGCCGTCACCGACCATGATGCATCGTTCCGCGCTTACACCCAGCGCCTCGCAGGCCAGATGGATGGTGTGCGGGTCGGGTTTCTGGCGCCGGCCTTCGCAAAGACCGATGACAGCAGCCAGCTTGGCCTCCCAGCCGAGGAAGGCCAATTGTTTATCGGCCCGGATCTGGCTTTTGCTGGTGACGATGGCACTGCCTATGCCGCGCTCTTTCAACCATTCGAGCAATTCAACGGCACCCGGCAACGGGCGCACATCGAACAGATTCTCGTCATGGTATTCGAGATATCGTGCGGCAGCGGCTTCACGGTTGTCGCCGAACAGCGAAATCATGCTGCATTCACCACGCCCGGTATGCCGGCGCACCTCGTCATCCGTCATCTGAGGCAGACCGAAATCGGCCAGGGTTTTGTTCAGAGCCGTGATGATGGGGCGGAAGGCATCGATCAGGGTGCCGTCCATATCGAACAACACAGCGCCGATCTTCCGTTCACGCATCATCGAATCTCCCCGTTACCGGCATCAGGACGCGCGCAGCGCGTCCATGGCGTCGATCATCAGGCCGCGCAGCTTGCGGGTCATCGGTCCGGGAACACCGTTTCCGACCGGCTTGTCGTCCATGAAGCAGACCGGTAGCGCGGCATTGGTGGTGCTGGTCAGCATGGTTTCGGTGAGCCCCGGCTCGTCCAGTTTCCACGGGCGTTCCTGCACCTCGATCCCTGCATCGTGAGCGACGCGGATCAGCATCTTGCGGGTGATACCGCCAAGCACCTGATGGTCCAGCGGGTGGGTGACCAGAGTACCGTTGATCACCGCGAAGATATTGGTCGAGCAGCCTTCCAACACATGGCCTTCTCCATCCAGCCAGAAGGCCTCGTCGGCTTGCCGGCGGTTGGCCTCCTGCTTGCCCATCACGCTGGCTAAAAGCGCGATGGATTTGATCTCGCAGTGCTTCCAGCGGAAATCAGCCAGCGTGATCGCCTTTGCACCCTTGGCTAGTTTGGACTCGGAGGGCTTGGGCAGATCGGCGGAAGTAATCACCAGCGTCGGTACCAGATTGTCCGGAGCCAGATGCGCGCGCGGTGCCGCACCGCGGGTCACCTGGATGTATACCATGGCATCCTGGAACGGGTTTCTGCGCCAGGTTTCCTGCACCAGTTCGGCAAGCCGTTCGAGCGTGCAGGGCAGGGGGATATTGATGGCCGCACAGGATTGCTCCAGGCGTTCCAGATGCGGGCCCATATCGAGGAAATGGCCGTTGAAGCAGGCTACGACCTCATACACGCCGTCGGCGAACTGGAAGCCGCGATCCTCGATATGCACCATGGCCGATTCCATCGGCAGGAAATGGCCGTTGACGTAGGCGGTTGTCATTGTGCAGCCGCCGCGGTGTCCGCAGGATTTTCCTCGGTTGCCGGCATATCCGGAGCGTTATCGCTCTCGTTCTCTTTACTGGACCACCACAGGCGGATCGCATCCCACTTGCGCCCGAACCATGAGGCCTCGGGAATGCTGCGACGGGCCTGCATCGGAATGGATGCAAGGACCTCTTCACCCTGCTTGCTTTTCATCACGGCATCGATGGTGCCGATCCTCTGGCCCTCGGCGATCGGGGCGATCAGCGGAGCAGGATAGCGCAGACGGAAGGAGACGGCGTTCTCATTCCCCTTGGGCACGGTGATCCATACCGGTTTGGATGGCAGCAGCCAGACGTGGTCCTCGGTTCCCTGGAATACCTCGACCTGACGGCGGATGTCACGTTCAGTCGGGCGAAGGGTTACGAAATTGCGAAAACCGAATTGCATTAGCACGCGCGACTGGCTGATGCGCTGATTGTCGGAGTCGGTGCCGAATACGGCGGATACCAAGCGGGACCGATCCTGTGCGGCAGATGCAACAAGGCAATAGCCGGCTTCCTGGGTATGACCGGTTTTGATGCCGTCAGCACCCGGTAGCGTCCAGAGCAGGCGATTGCGGTTTGGCTGGGTGGTGGCGCCATAGGTATAGCTGCGTTCGCTGAATAAGGCGTAATGCTTGGGAAAGTCGCGCCAAAGAGCAGCACCGAGTACAGCCATGTCGAAGGCCGTGCTGTAGTGGTTTTCATCGGGGAAGCCCGTGGCATTCATGAAATGGGTATCGTTCATGCCCAGTTCCTTGGCTTTCTGGTTCATGCGCTGGGCGAAGGCATCCTCGCTGCCGGCCACATGCTCGGCCAGCGCGATGCAGGCATCGTTGCCGGAAAGGGTGGCGATGCCGTGCAGCACTTCATCGATGGTCGGATGCAGACGGGGCTCCAGAAACATCGTGCTGCCGCCGATCTTCCAGGCCTTTTCACTGACTGACACGGTTTCATCCAGCTTCAGGCGGCTGAGCTTGATGTCTTCGAAGGCCAGATACAGGGTCATCATCTTGGTCAGACTGGCCGGAGGCAGCTTCTGGTGCGCGTTGTTTTCCACCAGCACCTGTCCGGAGCGGGCATCGATCAGAACCCAGGATTTAGCCTCGATATTCGGGCTTTTCGGCCATGCTGCAGCCTGAGCCTCCCCGGTGTTGATCATGATCAGGCACATCAATACTGCGCCAAACAAACGCATTACCATTGCCAGTCCTCCTTTGCATTGATTTCGGGAGATATCTCCCAATGACGGATTTCGTTGAGCGCCGGAGGCTGCACGCAAAGGCGGTAGGCATGCAACATCAATCTTGGCTGTGCTTTTCCCCCGTATCTGGAGTCGCCGAGTATGGGGCAGCCTTCGGCGGCCATATGCACGCGCAACTGGTGGCTGCGTCCGGTATGCGGGGTCAGTTCCAGCAGCGCGCGGTTGCCCTGCCGCTCGAGCACGCGTGCCGAGGTGTCGCAGGCGCGCCCCTGCGGGTCGGGACGGTAACAGCCGTTGATGTTGCGCTGTGCGGCGATGGCCAGCGTGATGCGCTTCTCATCCCATTCCGGGGCGGGCTCGACTACCGCCAGATAGGTCTTTTCAACGCACGTCGCCCAGTTCGCCTGAAGATGGTTGAGCTGCTTCGGGGAACTGCACAGCAGCATCAGGCCGGAGGTGTCTCGGTCCAGCCTGTGCACCGGGCGAAGCAACTGCGCCTTTTCACCGGTGAGTCCCAGCCATGCGGCTATTTCCGCAGGCAATGTGCCTTTCAGGCGATGCAGGGCTTCCTGCGCATACTGTCCGGCACGTTTGTGGATAAGCAGAAGGTCGCCATCCCGCCAGATGACCTGTTGTTCGCAGAAGGGGATCAGGGTTTCGCCATCGAGCATCACCAGACGGATGCGTTCGCCGCCTTTCAGCAGCCGCCCGGCCTTGCGGCTGCGGCGCTTGTCTATGTACACACCGCCGTCGTCAATAGCCGTGCGGATACGCCGCTTGGAGAAGGGGAGAAGTGCGGCGAGCGCATCATCCACCCGTTTGCCGGCATCAGATACCGGGATGGTGAGTTTGAGGTCGTGGAAGGCATTGGCTTTAGTCATGCCAGCGCGGCCAGTACCTCATCGGCATTGCGGCAATGGCGGAGCAAGGCGAAGGCCTCGTCCACCGACCAGATCAGACTTTCGCGCAAAGGTTGCAGCAGCGGTGTCCATGAATCGCCATAGACGATCAGCGGGCGCTTCTCCAGTACGCCGATGGCCTGCAGATCCCAGCTCATGGCCAGTTCGGCCAGCGTGCCGAGACCGCCGGGCAGGATCAGGTAGGCATCGGTTTGTTCGATCAGCACCTGCATGCGGTCGAAGAAGTTGTGCGCCCGCACTTCCTCGCTCAGGTGGTTGTCCGGCGGGGTGGGGAAGCGCTCGAGGGTGATGCCGCGCACATGCCCGCCACCGCTGCGGATGCCTCGGCAGATGGCTGCCATCATGCCCTGATGTCCGCCGGTGACACCGTCCCAGCCGGCCTCGCCGAGACGTTTTCCGAGCGCCTCGACGTCGGCGAAGCGGGGGTCGGATTCGGGCAGCCGGGACGAACCGAAAGCGGTGATGCGGCGTCGCTTATTCGATGACGACGATGGCATTCTTATATCCCTGCTGCTCGAGTTGCAGCACATTGCGCTCGATATTGCGCACATCCGAGTAAGGCCCGATGCGCACGCGATAGAGGCGGCGCATATTGCTCATGAAGGGCTGCACGCGAACCGAAGGGTAGTCCGTGGACAGCGAGTTGCGCAGCCGGTCGGCATTGGCCGCATCGCCGAAGGCGCCGAGCTGGATATACATGCCCGGGATGGGCGGTTCGTTGGCTACCCGCACTGTGCCCGCTGCGGGTTCCAGCGGTGGCGGGGCGATAGGCGGCTGCGTGGCTACCGGACGGACCGGTTCGGGCAGGATGGGTGCCGGGTTCGATGCATATGCCGTGCTTCCTTCCAGCGCCTGCACGCGCACCCTGGCTGTGCCCTTCAGATCGTAATCCAGCGCATGGGCTGCGGCGTAGGACAGATCGATGATGCGGTTTTTGACGAACGGACCGCGGTCGTTCACCCGCACCACCACCGAGCGCCCGTTTTCCAGATTGGTGACGCGCACCAGCGTCGGCAGAGGCAGGGTTTTGTGGGCTGCGGAGAGCGCATGCATATCGTAGCTCTCGCCGTTGGCAGTCAGCTTGCCGTGGAAGTCGCGCCCGTACCATGATCCGACGCCGGTTTCATCGTAGCCGCGCGCCGATTCCAGCGGGTAATAGGTGCGTCCGGCGATGGTGTATGGCTTACCGGTCTTGCGGTAGCCGCCGTTACCGGAGGGAAGATTGGATTTGCCATAGCCACCGGACGGGTGGTAGTAGCGATCGACATGGTTGGAGCATGCGCCGAGTGCAAAGCCCGCAACGAGCAGAAGTGCCGGGAGACGCATGCGTGCTATTACCAGCCGGTCCTGCACAGCTTGCAGTCCAGCAGGGCGGCAAGTTCGGTGATGGCCATGGCGTAGTTGTAGGAACGGTTCCAGCGCGTGATGACATAGAAGTTATAGTGCACCAGGGCCAGCTTTCTGCCGTGGCTGGTCTGCATGTCGATGATGGTGGCCTTGTCGTCCTGACTCCATGTGTCGGGCAGTCCCGTCAGCATGGGGGTGAAATCGGCCACCGTCTTCCAGCTCTTGAAGCCCTTCTCGGCCTGCTCGCGCAGCGCAGCGGGCTGATCGGCATAGGCCTGCGGCAACCAGTAGGCCACCGGCTTGCCCGCTTCCCATTGATGCTCATGAAAGTAGTTGGCAACGCTGGCGATGATGTCCGCAGGGGAGTCCCACACATCGCGCTTGCCGTCGCCGTCGGCATCCACCGCGAAATGACGGTAGGAGGACGGGATAAACTGCGTGGTGCCGAAGGCCCCGGCATAGGAGCCGACGGGATCCTCCGGATTGAGCTTCTCTTCCTGACAAAGCAGCAGAAAATGTCCCAGCTCGGAGCGGAAGAAATCGGCGCGGCGCGGATAGCCGGCAGCCAGCGTGTAAAGAGAGCCGAGCACACTGTCCCTGCCGCGATTGACGCCGTAATGGGTTTCCATGCCGAGGATGGCGGCGATGATTTCCTTCTCCACGCCGTATTTCTTTTCTGTCTCCGCAAACAGGTCGCGGTGCTTCAATAGATAGGCGTGACCGAGGCCCGCCAGCCGGTCGTTGACGAAAAGCGGGCGGTAATCGGTATAGGGTCTGGATTCATACGGGGTCTGCATGCGCCGGATGATGTCCGGAGCGAATTCGGCCGAACGCAAGGCCGCCCTGACGTCTGCCAGCGGCAGCTTGAATTCTGCGGCAAGCTTCGCAGCCAGTTCGTCCTTGCTGATGAATGGTGTGATGGCGTCCTTGGGGCTGCCGGACATGGCCCATAGCGAGGCGGGCATGCCGAGCAGTACAGCCGATGCGCCGATACCCTGCAGCAGCCGGCGGCGTGATGCATTGCAGGCCGGTTCCGGGCCGGTTTCGCCGGGGCATGCGACTGCTGCGCCGCGTTGCTGCGGGTGATGGTTATCTGACATAAGTAAACCTTGGGCCTGAAGGGGGTATTTGGGGAGACGCTATGCGGAAAAGCAGGCTACGATTAAAATACAAATTCGCGTTTCTGCGGCAGTCCTTCGATATTCTGCAACAGGGTCTCGATGAACTCTGTTCGCTCCTGCGTCGCCTTGATGCGTACCAGTTTGACCACCGGATTGCTGCCGACAAAGGCGATCAGGCTGCCCCGCGGGTTGAGCATCTTCAAAAAGGCCTGCGGGACTTCCTGAACAGCGGCGCCGATGACAATGGCATCGAATTTGCCGAGTCCTGCGGTCACGGATTCATCCATGCCGTTGCCGCACTGCACGCTGGCATTGCTGATACCGTGCGAAGCGATGTTTTTCTGAGCCATGTCGGCCAGTTCTGGATGCAGCTCAAGCGACACCACTTCGGAGGCGTGCATGGCCAGAAGTGTGGTCAGAAAGCCTGTGCCGCTGCCGATCTCAAGCACGCGCTCGGTGCCCTGAAGATCAAGCGCCTGAAGCACGGTGGCCTCCTGCAGCGGGCTGAGCATTTCCTGATTGCAGGGGAGGGGCACACGGCCTTCCATGTAAGCAAGGCTCTTCAGATCGTCGCCGAGAAAGGATTCGCGCGGAATGCTTGCAAATGTCTCAAGCAGATCCGGATCGAGGATCTTGCAGCAGCGGATCTGGTACTCCACCATATTGTGACGAGCGGTTTCAAAATCAATCGTGGTCATAACATGTCTCCCGGAATTGGGCGTTAGAATGCAGCACAGAGGATGCGTTGACAAGGTTCGGCGTTCTCCTAGGCTCCGTAGCCGTAAGTTGTTCCGGGGGTAGATATGAAGTTGACGATGAAGGCATGCATGGTTTCTCTGGGCATACTTCTGCTGCCGGCAGTTGCTGTCGCCGAGGAGCTGTATTTCGCCCCGTACGCCGAGGCAGGCATAGGGCAGTTCCAGCTGAATACGGGTTCGTCCACGAGTACGGTATCCGGCGGCGTTGCCGTGCTTGGCGCCGAGATCCACCCCTACATTGCCCCCGAGATACGCTTCGGCAAGGCCAGCTCCGGGAATGTGACGGGTTATTCGAATGTTTCGCTCGACTGGTTCGTTTCCTACCTGCTGCGGCTGCAGGCCCCGGTCAACGAAGATACTACACTGTATGGCCTGGGCGGAGCGACAACCATGCGTACGGCCCTGACGCCGACAGGCGGCACGAAAAACAGTTCGACCACGACCGCGTTCAGTTTCGGTGTCGGTCTTGAGTACAGGCCGATGGCCAATGTGTCAGTTGCCGGCGAATGGGTGCGTTACGGTAGGGGATATAATGCAGCCAGCGGCAAGGGGCTGAATGTCACCGGTATCGCCGGCCTTTTGAAGTATTCGTTCTGAAGTGCTCTGGGCGGGTTTCATCGCCGTGGCGGTAGTAGCATGCCGCTGCATGGATAATTGACTTTAACAATCGGGAGTTCACATGCGGTTTATCAAAGGTAGGCCCCTTCTTCCGGGGCTTCTGCTGCTGGCCGTTTTGTTCACACCGTTCCGCGCTGGAGCAGAAGATGCAGGACTCGCCGGAGACCGGGGAGGCCTGCAGCAGGTATTGCTGTCTCACTGCCTGAGCCTCGAGGCGGTTTATACCGGAGAGTTCGTGCGTAATCTCGATCCCGGTCTGGTGAGTCCGCGCAAGGACACCATCTATCAGGATAATCTCGATCTCACCGCGACGCTGGATACAGAAGCAGCCGGATTATGGTCCGGCGGCACAGCCTATATCTCCGGCCTGTTCAATCATGGCGGATTCCCGACCACGACGGTGATCGGCGATCTGCAGGCAGTCAGCAATATCGAGGCGGCGCAGAACCAGTTCATCGTGTTCGAGGCGTGGTACGAGCATACCATCGACGATCTGCATCTGTCTCTGCTGGCCGGTCTGCACGATATGAATGCCGACTTTTACGTCTCTGAATACGGCAGGCTGTTTCTGCATTCCTCCTTCGGTATCGGTCCGGAGATATCCAGAAATGTGCCGACCTCGCTGTTCTCCAAAGCCGGAGCCGGGGCTCGGCTGCGTTACGGCGAACAGGATGACTGGTATGTGCAGGCAGGTATCTACGATGGCGACCCGGCGACACGCCGTGTGCTTGCCAGCGAAGGGCGGATGTACATCGCCGAAGCGGTTGTGAAGCGGCAGGGCGGCAGTTCCACCCTCGGAGCCTGGTTGCAAAGTGCGACCAAGACGCAGGGGGCACAGACCTTCGGTAGCGATTACGGCGCTTATCTGCTCTCCGAACAGGAGCTGTTGACGTTCGGCCAGGGCGCCGTGCTCGGCGGCTTTGTGCAGCTCGGCTGGGTGCCGAAACAGCGCAATGATATCACCCGCTATCTGGGGGCAGGTCTGCATCTGACGGGCGCTGTGCCGATGCGCGAGGATGACGAGATCGGATTGGCAACGGCCAATGCCTACACCCGTACGGGAACCGAGCATGCCATCGAGATGACCTGGCGCGCGCCTTTGCTGCGCGGGGTCGCCATGCAGCCGGCCATGCAATGGATTCTCAATCCGGGCGGAAATGCTGCGGCTTCCACCATTCGCGTGGCCATGCTGCGCTTCGAGGTCGCACTTTAAATCATGGGTGCCTGCCGCAGCCATACAGGCTAGGTTGCGCGCTCGCGGAGGAATCACATGAAACGATTGATGACACGAACGGCTACGGTGCTGGGTCTGTGCGGTGTTTTGCTGCTGGGGGCGTGTGCAGCCCCGACCAGTCAACAGGACGACGCTTCCACTGTGGCCCGGAAGATGCATGCCGCGATCACTTCGCAGAACTGGGATGCAGCCATGCCGCTGTATGGCGAAACCTTCCTTGCCGCGCACGACAAAGCGACATGGCAGGCTAAGCTGGCCTCCCTGCAGGAGCGTTTCGGTAAGCTGAAGGATGTTAAAGCGGTGTTCGATCAGCGCTCCCCGCGTCTTGGCGGTGTTTTCTACATCTATGGCTACAAACTGGTGTTCGAACGCGGTGTGGTCAGTGAGACGTTGAATATGTTCGGCGACGATCAGGATAAGATTACGGTGAGCGATCAGATCTTCAAATTCAAGGATGATGTTCTATGAAATCTGTGCGTCTGCTCCCTGTACTGCTTGTGATGTTGCTGCTCTCGGCCTGCACGCTGATGGACGACCCGGTGGATGATGATCTCCTGACCCGCTTGCAGGGCAGCTGGCAGCAGGTGGACGGCAGCGCGCAGCTGTCATTTTATGACGATGCCAGCCTGAAACTGAGCATGCCTGACGAAAAGCCTCCGGTCCGTCTGCTGACCAGTGTGGAAAACAACAAGGATCACGGCATCGGATTCTCTGTCGGCGACCGCTGGGGAGGGCCGGTGTATATCCTGCTGGCGGCCGACGGCGAAAGCCTGCAACTGAAGTTCCCCCCCAGCGATCCTCGACTGGATGACGGCAGGGTGTTGAGCTTCAAGCGCAGTCTCTGATTGAGCCGGTGAAGCGGAGCGGACTTTGGCTGCCCATCGACACGATCATCAGGCTCACGATGACCATCACCCCGATGATCATCATCACTCACACACGCATTCCCGCGAGCATTGCCATCACGGGCATGGCTCACTCAATGCCGCATTGATTCTGACCAGTCTGTTCGCTGTTCTTGAAGCGGCGGGCGGCTGGATATCCGGCTCACTGGCTCTGCTCGCCGATGCGGTTCATATGTTCTCCGATGTCGCGGCGCTGGCTCTGGCGGCCGTCGCGCAACGTATCGCTTCCCGCCCTGCACATGCCGGCATGACCTATGGTTACGGGCGGGCGCGGGTGCTTGCGGCGCAGGTCAACGGGCTGGCGCTGTTGTTCCTCGCCGGATGGATCGGCTGGGAAGCGGTGGGAAGATTGCAGGCGCCACCAGCGGTGCACGGCAGTCTGATGCTCGCTGTGGCAGTGGCCGGCCTGTTGGTCAATCTGGTGATTCTGCGCTGGCTGCATGGCGGGCATGATATCAATACACGGGCCGCCTACTGGCATGTGGTGGGTGATCTGCTGGGTTCGGTCGCGGCGGTTGCAGCCGGCTTGATCATCGTGTGGACCGGCTGGATGCCGATCGATCCGCTGCTGTCTTTCATTGTGGCCATGATTCTCGTCTGGGGCGGCTGGAGGCTGGTGCGCGATACCACGCTGCAATTGATGGAAGGAACGCCGCCGGATGCCGATATGCAGCAGATTCGCAATGCCATGCTGGGCGTGCAGGGGGTCACAGGGGTGCACCATGTGCATCTGTGGATGCTGCCCGATGGACGCCTGGCTTTATCTGCACATGTGTCGATCCATCAGATGCAGCACTGGCCGGAGATGCTTGTTCGCCTGTTGGCCTCGCTCGAGTCATGCGGTGTGACACATGCAACGCTGCAGCCTGAAAACGGGGATGCCGGCTGTGCAGTTGAAAAATCGCCTGCTCACGCAGGATGAATGCCGCGTTCAGGCGAGATTCAGACGAGCATTCCGATCCAGCCTGTTTGCATCAGGTATCATCACCTGATTGACCGGAGGGATGAAAAGCGTCACCAGAATTCCCAGCGAGTCGAAAGAGAACGGCTTGGCCAGAAAGTGGATATCGGCAGGAAGCACATCAACATTATCGCGGCTGGAAATAAGGATGTTTTTCATGGCAGGCCGGCTCTGTGCGGCCTGCTGAATAAGTTCGATGCCTGAGTGATGCGATAGAATCTGCTCGCAGACCAGCAGGTTGATGTTTGCCTCTCCGGCCAGAATTTCTGCCGCTTCGACAGCGTCTCGCGTAGCGATACATTCGTGACCCAGCGAAGCAAGGTAGTCCTGCATGGTTTCAAGCAGCAGTTCGTTGGAGTCAACTAGCAGGATCATTGTTCACCTCACCGGGCGAACTTAACGGAATGTCCCGTCCGGGGATGGTGAGTAATGTCACCTGCCGGGCACGGGATATGCATCTTCCGTCTTTACCCCCTGCAATGCTGCGTTTACTCTGCCTGTATGAGTTCATTGAAACCCTTTGATCTGCCCCCGCCGTATTTTACGCTCGGGGACTTTGATTCCGCTCAAACCAGTCAGATGCGTCTGGAAAAGGGCGCTGTGCTGCTTTTCGAGGGTGAGGGGCACAAATCGGATTGCTACCTGATCCTTGAAGGCCGTCTCGATATCCGGCTGGTTACCGCCAGTGGTCATGAGACCCTGCTGTACAAGCTTCAGCCGGGCGAACTGGTCGGCGAGTTGTCGTTGTTCGGTAAGGTGACGCGTACCGCCACGGTGACAGCAGTCAGCCCCGTTTGCCTGTTGCGTATCGATGCCTCCGCTTTTGCGCAGGCGATGCACAACGAGGATTTTAATCGCCGCCTGATGCACCATTTTGTCGAGCGCTATGTGCGTTCGCACGAGGTCATCCAGCGTCTCGGTCAGCCCAAGGTGTCGCATAAGATCGCGCGCTACCTGTTATCGCTGGAGGCCTGGGGCGACGCTCCGCAGAACCAGATCAGCGTACCGCTGGTCGGCCACGCCGAGCTTGCCATGAAACTCAGTTGCCAGCGGGAAACAGTCACCCGCTCGATGCGCGATCTCACCGATCAGGGCGTGATCGAGACGCAGGCCAACGGCCGCACGATCATCTATCGCGACAGGTTGCGGCAGTTTCTGGACGCCTGAGCATCATCCCGATGTTGCGCGCTGCCCTGTTTGCCCTGCTGCTGATGTTGCCGTGGGGTCGGTCGATGGCAGCTGACGATGCGGCATACCACGCCATGCAGGCCTTGCAGGATCTGTTGCGTTCGCAAACCAGTATCGCCACCTACAGCATGCGCGTGTCCACCCCGGACTGGCAGCGCTCGGTGCGCTTTCAGGCATGGGACGACCGTCCCGGCAAGCGTTTCTTCATCCGTATCGTCGATCCGGCCAAGGATGCCGGAACGGGCTATCTGAAACTGGGCGGCAATCTGTGGATGTATCTGCCGAAGCTGGAACGGGATATTCGCATCCCGTCTTCGATGATGCTGTCCTCATGGATGGGTTCCGATTTCACCAACGACGATCTGGTCAAATCATCCTCAGTGCTGGATGACTACACGCATCGAATCATCGCGCATGGAACGGATGATTTTACCGTCGAATCCGTGCCCAGAGAGGATGCGCCGGTGGTGTGGGGCAGGCTGGAGCATGTGATCCGCAACGACGGTATCCCGCTTTCCGAGGCTTTTTTCGACGAGCACGGCAAGCAGGTGCGCAAGCTGCTGTTCAGCGAGGTGAAGCAACTCGGCGGACGCATGATTCCCTCGCACTGGACGATGCAGCCGCTGGATGAGCCGGGCAAAAAAACCGAGCTGATTCTGGAACAGGTGAGCTTCGATGCGGCTCTGGACGATAATCTTTTCACCCGTGCCAATCTCAAACGTGCGGGCCGTTAGGCACCGCCGGTGATCTTCCAGCTGGCCTGGCGCAATGTGCTGCGCAATGCACGGCGCAGCCTGATCACCATCGCCGCTATCGCCATCGGGCTTGCAGCCCTGTTGTTCCTCTGGGGGTTTAACGACGGCGTGCACAATTCGATGATGCGCAATCTGCAACAGGCCATCATCGGAAGTGTGCAGATCCACGCCGATGGCTATTTCCGTCATCCCAAACTCAGTCGTGATCTGCCGGACGTGCAGCGCGTGGAGGATCTGCTTATCAAGCTCGGTGTGCAGCAATACACCCGGCGCATCCGCACCTTCGCGCTGGCAGCGGGCGATGACAATTCCGAGGGCCTGGTGTTGCTCGGTGTCGATCCTGTCCGCGAGGTACGCGTCACCAATCTGCATACCAAGGTCAGCCGCGGGCGCTTTGTATCACCCGGAGACGGCAATACCTGCGTGCTCGGCGCAACCACGGCGCGCAATCTCGGGCTTACGCTAGGCGACGATCTGGTGCTGCTGGCAGCCGATCGCTTCGGGGCGCTGGCCGCCGACCGTTTCACGCTTGTCGGCATCGTGGAGAGCGGTGAGATGGGCATCGATCGCGGTCTGGTCGTGGTGCCGCTGGCCAGTCTCGATGCCATGCTCGGCATGCAGGGGCGAATGACCGACATCATCGTGCAGTCGCCGCCGGACAAGCTGGAGGCACTGACCGCGGCCTTGAAGCAGGGGCTGAACGGGCAGGGCGATGCGCACGCCTACGAGATTCTTCGCTGGTACGATATGTACCCGATGATGAAGCAGTGGGTGGATCTGGAGAATGCTTTCTACTACATCTTCCTCGGCGTGGTGCTGCTGATCGTCGCGGCAGGGGTGATGAACACGGTGCTGATGAGCACGCTGGAACGCATGCATGAATTCGGCATCATGCTGGCACTCGGCTGCGGTGGCTGGCGGCTGGCCGCACTTGTCGGCCTCGAATCGGTGCTGCTCGGTCTGGCGGGGAGTGCGCTGGGACTTGTTGTCGGCCTGTCTCTGGTCGGTATCTTCCACCATCTCGGCATCGATCTCTCATCGCAGATGGATTCCATCACCCGCTTCTATATCAATCCGGTCATCCACCCGGAAATCGATACCGATCATCTGTTGATCACGCTGGCCTCGGTGCTGCTGGCGGCTCTGCTGGCTTCGCTGGTGCCGGCATGGCGCGCTGCGCGCCTGCAACCGGTCGAGGCCATCCATCATGTTTGATCTTTCCATTTATCTCAAACTGGGCTGGCGCAATCTCTGGCTGCATCCGCTGCGCACCGGCCTGACGGTCGCAGCGCTGGCTCTGGGTATCGCCGCCCTGACCTTTCTTTCGGCCATGAACGACGGCTGGCTGCAGCAGATCCGCACAAATTTCGCGCTGACCATGACCGGCCATCTGCAGATCCATGCCAGCGGTTTCCAGCAGACCCTGAAGCTGGCCCGGCATATCAAGGATCCGGCGCAGGTGATGCAGGCACTGGACGGTCTTGCCGGCATCCATTCGGTGACCAGCCGCTTGCGGGTATCCGGTCTGGCATCGGTTGCAGGCGCCAATGCCGGAGCCCTGGTCTACGGAGTCGAGGCGGACAAGGAGCGGCATTTATCGCGTCTGGCCGGATTTGTCACACAGGGCCGCTGGCTGCTGGACTCCGATGACCGCGCCGTGGTGCTGGGCGACGGGCTGGCGGACCGCCTGCAGGTGGCACTCGGCGACAAGGTGGTGCTGATGGCGGCGCTGGATAACGGGGATATCGCTTCCGAGGTGTTCCGCGTGCGCGGTCTGCTGCATTCCGGCGTGCTGGATATCGATGATCTGGCCGCTGTGGTGCCGCTTGGCAGGGCGCAGCAATGGCTGGATATGGGGCAGGGCGTGACCGATATCGTGGTGCGGGCGGATGATTTCGAGCAGGTGACGGGCCTCGTCGATCAACTGCGCCAACGGCTGCATGCAGGAGATGGTTCGCAATCGGCCGCGGCGGATTCATCAGGCTACGAGGTCATGAGTTGGAGCGAGATCGATCCGATGGCCGAGCAATGGTCGGCATTTGCCGATGCCTATACGTGGATCGTGCTTGCCGTGGTGATTCTGGTGGTGCTGGCCGAGGTCTTGAACACCATGCTGATGAGCATGCACGAGCGCAGCCGCGAATTCGGCCTGATGGGCGCGTTGGGCGTACGTGACTCGCAGATGTTTTTCATGGTGATCTGGGAAACGGTGATCCTGGTTTCGGTGGGCAGCGTGCTGGGCTTCATGACGGGCGGCTGGGCGGTATGGCACTTCGGCAAAGTAGGTATCGATCTGTCACAGTTCGCTGTCGCCTTTTCCTTTATGTATATGAGTCCGGTGATTCATCCGCTACTGGCCTTTGATTCGCTGCTCGGCATTCTGGGGGCTGCGATACTGGGGGCTGTGGTCGCAGGACTCTTTCCGGCATGGAAGGCCGCGAGGCTGGATCCGGCTGCGGCGATGCGGGAGGTGTGATGGTCCCGCCAGATGTCATTTGCCAATGCACTCGACAGGCAGGAGCAGGGTCAAAGGCTCTCACCGCAGAGGACGCAGAGTTACGCAAGGTTAAGATAAAAAATAGAAAGATAGATGCCGGTCTGACAGGAAGGAGAATATGGTTATCGGGGATCATCAGTATGGGTTATGTTTTTTCTCTGCTGTTACTTTGCGAAACTCTGCGTCCTTTGCGGTGACACTGGTTTCGGGTGATTGGAGATGCAGGTGGCATTGATTGAGGCGGTGGATATCCGCAAGCGCTACAGGAGCGGCGAGGTGGAGGCACAGGCGCTCAACGGGGTCTCGCTGAGCGTGCAGGCAGGGGCCTTCACGGCGCTTGCCGGTCCGTCCGGCTCGGGCAAGACGACGCTGCTGAATATCATCGGCACGCTGGACAGGCCGGAGAGTGGAACCTTGACGGTAGCCGGGCGTGATGTGTTGTCGCTGTCCGCCGCTGAGCGTGCTGCATTCCGCTTGAGCCATATCGGTTTTGTGTTTCAGGCCTACAATCTGATCCGGGTGCTCACCGCGCGCGAAAATGTGGCCTATGTGCAGCAGTTACAGGGTGTTTCCGCAGCCGAACGCAATGCGGTGGCCGACAGGTTGCTGGCCGAGGTAGGGCTTGATGGCATGGGGGATCGCAGGCCGGATCAATTATCCGGCGGGCAGCAGCAGCGCATCGCCGTGGCCCGTGCATTGGCCACTTCGCCGGATATCGTGCTGGCCGATGAGCCGACCGCCAATCTCGACAGTCATACCGGGGAATCGCTGATGCAGCTGATGCAGCAGCTCAACGAGACGCGCGGCACCACCTTCCTGATCTCTTCGCATGATCCGCTGGTGCTGGCGCATGCCCGGCAGGTTGTGCACCTGCGCGACGGGCTGGTGCAGGAGGATGCATCCGCTTGATTGCCCGCTGCCTGCTGGTATCTGTCAGCTGCCTGTGTGCGGCAACACCTGCGACCGCCCTGGAGACAGGCCTGCCGGGGGAGTTCTCCGGCAGTTATCGCAACCTGTTGTTCGCCGGGGACAATCCCGCAGGGCATGTCGTGCAGACCGATCTGAATCGCCTGAGGCTGGAATGGACCACTCCGGTGCTGGATGCATCAGGACGGTTGAACGCGCATCTCGCCTACGACAACGAGTTCACCGCAGGCGGGCTGGTATCCACCCCGGTCTATCAGGCCGCCACACGCATCCCCGAGGCCACCTGGCTGGATGCCGAGCAAACCGTATTGCGTCGTGGCCGCATGTTCTGGCGGCATCGCCTGTATCGCGGCTGGGTGAACTGGGACAACGGCGATGTGCAGGTAAAGCTCGGCCGGCAGCGCATCGCATGGGGCAGCGGGCGGATGTGGAATCCGACGGACCGCTTCAATCCGGTGGACCCGACAGCGCTGGAAGGCGATCAGAAGATCGGCGTGGACAGTGCGCTGGGCGAATGGCGCTACCGTCCGTCGGGAGCCGTACAACTGGTGGCGGCACCCGGTAGAGGAGCGCATGCGGTATCGCGTAAAACGGCGATGCGCGTGCGCGACACCTTCGGCGAGGCCGATATCTCCCTGCTGGCCGGTCGCATGGGCAGCGAACAGGTGGCCGGTGCGGACTTCGCGGCCAATGTGCTGGACGGCGGATTGCACGGCGAGATGTTGCGCGCACGGCCGAGCGGCGCTTCGGCCTACACGCAGCTCAGTGCGGGGTATGAATACACTGTGCTGAATGCAGCCTTTCCCGAAGGCCTGTACCTGCTCGGCGAGTATTTTTTCAACGGCGCGGCAGGCAGGGTGAACGGCGCGAACGAACGATTGAACAGCACGGTCAAACATCTGGCCGGTCTTTCCGCCGGTTATGATCTCACGCCGCTGTTGCGACTGGAGGCAAGCACTATCCTCGATGTTGTGAAGGGCAGCAGTTTTGTCGCGCCGAAGCTGACCTGTTCGCTGGCACGCAATCTTGAGTTGAGCGTCTTCGGTTATATCTTCGCCGGCCCAGCGGGCAGCGAGTTCGGGGCGCGCACGAACCTGTATGTCGCACAGTTCGATGCATATTTTTAGAGAAGGATGCCAACATGCCTGAATTACCCGAGGTTGAGACGGTTTGCCGTGGTCTGGCACCGCACCTGACCGGACGGCGCATCGAATCCGTGCTGTGCCGGCGTCCCGATCTGCGTTTTCCCCTGCCGGAGATGTCCGTGCTGCACGGGCGGATCTGCGAGCGGGTGGAGCGGCGTGGCAAATACCTGCAATTTCTGTTCGGGGATCTGATGCTGGTCTGGCATCTGGGCATGACCGGGCGCTTTCATGTGCTGTCTGCATCCGCGCCGCTACAGCCGCACGAGCATGTGCGGCTTACACTGTCCGGTGGCGATTGCCTGATCTATCGCGATGCCCGTCGTTTCGGCTATGCCGGGCTGATGCCGGTGGATTGTTGGCAGACGCATCCGTGGTTCGCGAATCTCGGGCCGGAGCCGCTGGCCGATGATTTCAACGCCGCTTATCTGGCATCCTGTTGCAAGGGGAGGAAGGGGCCGATCAAACCGCTGTTGATGCATGCGCAGATGGTGGTCGGGGTCGGTAATATCTATGCCTGCGAAGCGCTGTTCCGCGCCGGCATCCATCCACAGCGGGCAGCAGGGCGCATCGCTCGGGGGCGCTTGCAAAGGCTTGTGCAGGCGGTGCGCGAGGTACTGGCCGAAGCCATCGCATCGGGTGGCAGCACGATCAGCGATTTCGCCCGGGTGGACGGCAGCCCCGGCTATTTCGCGCATAGCTTTGCCGTGTACGGGAGGGAGGGTGAGCCGTGCGGTATCTGCGGGAAGAGTATCCGTCGCAGCCTGCAGGCCGGGCGCAGCACCTTCTACTGTGCGGACTGCCAGCATTAGCTAACCGCGGCTTATCTAACTGCGCAATGAATTGGATTTGAACAGTTTTTTATCCGCAGGACATCAGGATGTCACGTTTTTCCCACAGGCTTGGCGCATCCCGAGTGGAAAGGAGTGAGTCCATGAGCAATATCATCGTCAAACAGGCTATCGATCATTATCTGAATGCCGTCGAGAAGAAGCACGGCACGGCAGTGCGTATGCAAACCTGGGTGAAGCATGCCGACGGCACTGATCTGGTGCTGAAGCAGGGAGGCAAGGCCCCGCAGGTCATCGACCTGGGCACATTGAATAATCTGACCAACCTGCTGAATGCCGCCGACTGAAACCGGCAGAGGGTGATCCGGCCGGGCCGGCAAGACCGGTCCGGTTATCTCAAGCCATCCCGGCATGCTCTTGGATGTGTTCCGGATCACATTTCGATAATTTATAATGAATTGAAAAATAAACGTTTTTTTACGTGATTAACATCATCCGGTCACAATTGATATCTACTATTCATCCATTAAATACAGACAGGAGCGACGCTATGTCTACCAATGCAGTCAAACAGGCCATTGCCAATTATCTGGCAGCCGTCGAAAAGAAATACGGTGCCGATGTGCGGGTGAATACCTCCGTCGAACACCGCGAAGGGACCGATCTGGTCATCAAACAGGGCAAGAAAGCCCCGCAATTGATTGATCTTGGTACCCTGTACAATCTCACCAATATGCTGAAGGCCGGTGCCTGATAGCAGCAATCAGTACCCTTCGAGGAGGCCGGCACACGCCGGCCTCTTTTTTTGTTTGATGGGCGCAGATCATAAGTCCTTTTTTATCGTTAAAACCTGTGAATACACTATTCCCAATGTTTAGCTCCATTTCCCCTCCTAGTGGCTAACGGGCTGCGGATAAGGTGCGCGCCGATTGCGTCGGGGTCGGGTCTTGTTTCGAGCATTATTTCCATCCCCTCCCTAATCATCTGCTCACCGTAGAGCGGGGCAGATTTGCATAGTCCGCAATGGCCTGCATGGTGCATGCCGTACCTCGCTCCACTCAGCACAGGTGTCTGCAATCCGCGAAACAAGACCCGACCCCAAACCCATTCTCGAAGCGGGTGACCTGTTCGCGGTTGGCGGCGACCCGCGCTTGCTCGGCTTCAATCCTCTTCAAACAGAAAACACAACCAACACAATCCGCGAAACAAGACCCCTTGCCTTTTTGTTTTCCCTCCAGTATTTATTCATGAATTCTCCTGCTATCCTGACAAAAAACCTTTATCGAACCCAGCAGTCCAGCGGCGGTTGCCTCAAGGAACCCATATTCCGGAAACCTCTTGAAGCCTGTAGTGATATATTCAAGCTCTTTCGCACTGTAATAACCATTGATCAGCGCTATGGCCGCTTTCTGCTCCTGTGTGAAACCATGGTACCGGCTTATCCCTTTTTCCTCTGCCTTTTTGATACACAGTTCCAGGTCATGTCCTATCGCTTTCAAACCCGACAAACTTTCGCCGGCTCCCCTGAGAAAGGCTTTCAGGGCCAGCTCGATCGAGTGGCAAACAAGGTAATAGGCAGGCCCTGGAGCAAAAGCGGGCTGGTCCGGCGCCACAGCCTTTGCTGCATCCAGAAATTCTTTAGCATAAGTCCACAGGCCCATGGAATTCGTTCTGTCCATATTATCCCCGAAATACTCCGATCAATTTTTATACTCCAGGAAACCGGACAACAAACTCGCAAACAGACATCGGGGTCAGGTCTTGTTTTGCGCATTTTCATCCCCCTCCGTAATCAACCGGCTTACCGTAGAATGGTGCAAATTGGTATGCTCTGCAATGACCTGTACATGCAAACGCCTAACTCAATTCGCAACATCCGCTAGAATCCGCGAAACAAGACCCCAAGGGTGTTAGTTGATTTCCCATATATCCCCCATGGTTGTGCTAATATAGGCGGGATATTGGAAATGTGCGTCGGGGTCGGGTCTTGTTTCGAGCATTATTTCCATCCCCTCCCTAATCATCGCATAGTCCGCAATGGCCTGCATGGTGCATGCCGTACCCCGCTCCACTCAGCACAGGTGTCTGCAATCCGCGAAACAAGACCTGAGCTTCCCCCAGTTTAACGGAGAGAAAAATTAAGAGGCATAGTTTGCCTCGAACTCGGCCGGACTGAGATAGCCCAGAAACGAGTGTCTTCTTCTGCGATTGTAGAATGTTTCGATGTAGTGAAACAAACTGGCTTTCGCCTCATCTTTGGTTCTGTAGTCCTCATCGTCAACCAGCTCGGCTTTCAAGGTGCCGAAGAAGCTCTCGGCAACGGCATTGTCCAGACATTCGCCCTTGCGACTCATGCTGCATGAGAGTTCGTATTCCTGAAGCAACTTCTGGTAGCCACCAGAGGCATAAGTGCTGCCCTGGTCGGAGTGGACAATCACATCCCTGACCATGCCTCTGCGCCAAACTGCCATAGTCAGGGCATTGGATACCAACTCCCGGTCATTCTTATCACCCATTGCCCAGCCGATCACCTGACGGGAAAAGAGATCAAGAACTACCGCCAGATAGAGCCAGCCCTGCCGTGTGGCGATAAACGTTGTATCCGACACCCATGCACGATTGGGCGCTTCGGTACGGAAACGGCGTTGTAACCGGTCGGGCGCAGCTTTCATCGTGTGTTTGGAATCTGTTGTAACCACAAAGCGTTTGGCCATCTTGGCCTGAATGCCTTCCTGCTTCATTAGCCGGGCCACTCGATTAACACCAACTGTCACACCCGTGTCCTGCAGATCACGATGAATGCGTGGCGAGCCATAGGTTCTGCGGCTGGCTTGATGAAAGCATCGGATCTTCGTGATCAGACTGCGGTTGGATCGACTGCGGCTGCTTTCCGGACGATCAATCCAGTCGTAATAGCCGCTACTCGATACACCCAATACGGCGCACATCCGTTTCACCGTGTATTGTGCCTGATGCTCCCGAATGAATGCGTACTTCACTTGAGCTCTCTCGCAAAGTACGCGGCGGCTTTTTTTAGGATTTCATTCTCCTCTTTCAGCCGGGCGTTCTCCTGCCTGAGTCTGCTTAAATCGCTCTGCTCTTCTTTCTTAGGGCGTCCTGCCGTCCGGGTAAAGGCCTCGTCGCCTTTCTTGCTCAGTTGCTCCTTCCACTTGTAGAGCTGGTTGCGACGGATGCCCAGCTCCCTCGCAATCTCAGCGGCGGGCCGCTCTTCTTCATCCATCATCCGGACTGCTTCCAGTTTGAATTCTCTGGTGAATGTCTTGTACGTTCTTGCCTTGCTCATCGGATACTCCCTTCGGCGTTATATTCGCCTAATTGTTGTATCCGTTAAACCGGGGGAGGGTCAGACCCGACCCCAAACCCACGAAACAAGACCCGACCCCAAACCCACTGATTGGGGCGGAAGGCAACATAGCCGAAGGTTTGACGAAGAACATTAAGCGCAGTTTGGATGGCGTGCTCCGGATTCATAGTCTGTGAATATCTCTCACTGCCCTGAATGAATCAAGCGGTGCGGGTATTCATCCCAAAACAAATTGAGAAGATTACAGGGGTGGGTCGAGGAAGGTCGCTAACCGATAGTGAATTCTCGAGCGGGGGAGGTGACATCCGTCAATACAAGATGGCGTCGTAGCAAAAGCAGATGTTTCAGCCTGTCTATACGCTCACTGAATGGCTGATAGCTCAGAGAGAATACCCGTTACATTGTTCAGCTCCTGATTGAGCTCGGAGCGCTTTCTTGCATCGCCCTCTTTCGAAAGCTGAGCAACAAGAATCTCCTTTTCGCGACTTAACAGATCGAACATTTGGGCCAGCGGCCGCTTTTCATCCTTCATAATAGACTCCCTTCCTGCACACCATCCACTCCTTTTCAGGAATTTATCCCTTTCCAGACATGAATTATTGAAACGAACAAGCAGTAGCCAGCTGTGATCTGTATCACAAAGTATGCGGTGCTGTTTATGGCTCCACCCTTACCCGATCCATGTTGAGGGGCGATGATGGAACGCTTTTATTGCATCAGAATGACAGTTGTCTGAGTGGTTCTGTTGTTGAGGCATGAGCAAACGCAGGCAAGGCCGCCCGGTTCCCCCCCTCTCTATCGCAAACCTCTTCGATGATGATTCAGATCACCGTGCGTCGGGGTCGGGTCTTGTTTCGAGCATTATTTCCATCCCCTCCCTAATCATCTGCTCACCGTAGAGCGGGGCAGATTTGCATAGTCCGCAATGGCCTGCATGGTGCATGCCGTACACCGCTCCACTCAGCACAGGTGTCTGCAATCCGCGAAACAAGACCCGACCCCAAACCCACGACCCCAAACCCATTATCAGTTGCCGGACGGAACGCTTCCGGGATTCGCCGTATTCGAGGTCGGTTCCGACGGTTGGTTTGGCGTCACGACCTACCCGCGCGATTTTGCGACGGATGATGAGTTCGATCTTGAGCTGAACAAGGTGAGGCGCGGCAATCGCCTGTACAGACGGGCAGAAAAATGACCCCGGCGCTGGCCCACCGAGGTCGCTCTGCGCGTAGGATTGGAGGTCCGGCCAGAGACCGCTCGCGCAATGAGCATGACTTATACTCGCATTTTAGAGGTAGCGCACGGTGGAACCGGTATTCGGCATCATCAAGAACGTGCTCGGATTCCGTCAATTTTCCATGCGCGGACTAAAAAAGGCGCAAGGCGAATGGCAACTGGTGTGCATGGCATGGAATATCAAGCGGATGTTCGCCCTGAAGGCCGCATGAGGCCCCCGAACCTTCTTGCGCCCTGCCAGTCCCGCCCTATTTTACTGAAAAATCTGCCCGATCGGTCTGATGCATGACTGAATCCAGCTTTGACGTGAATCAAGTCCGACGGACTGCTAGGGCAATGTTGGCTTTCCCAGCCTCATCATCAAAGAAACGCCAGCCAGCTACTTCAAGCAGACGGTTAATCTTGATTCTGGCTTGTGCTTCTTTTGCGGCCACTGCCCCTCCATCTCCGAATCCAAACCATAGACAATAGCAGGACGCTTAGCATGCGTTTTTTGCAATCATTTTTTTATCTAATCGTTTTTTACCGGGGGGATGATGTGTATGATGCGCGGCCCACGGAGGCAATGTGAAACAGCAACTGGAATCGTCATTACAACTGGCAGTGGAGGCCCTGCTTGCAGAGCACGGTGCCGAGCATGATCCGGCGCATGCCCCGAAGGTACTGCTGACCCGTCCGAAAATCAGGGAACACGGCGACTACTCCTGCAATATCGCCATGCCGCTGGCCGGCATCCTGGGCAGCAAGCCGCGAGATATCGCTACCCGCCTGCTGGAACTGGTGCAGTGGCCGCCGTCGGTCAACAAGACAGACATCGCCGGTCCGGGCTTTATCAACATCCATCTGAACGAAACCAGCGAGGCCTCGATTCTGGCCCGCATCGTGGCGCAGGGCAGGGAATACGGCCGGGTGACCGATGCCGACGGTCCGTCGGCCTGCGTGGAGTTCGTGTCTGCCAATCCGACCGGGCCGATGCATGTCGGTCACGGGCGCGGTGCCGTGGTGGGCGATGCGCTGGCCAGTGTGATGGCGGCGCGCGGTGTGCGCGTGTCGCGCGAATATTATATCAACGATGCCGGTGCCCAGATCGGCAAGCTGACAGCCTCCATGTGGTTCCGCATGCGCGAGCTTTCCATCGCCGGTTTCGATGAAGAGCTGCCCGAGGGCTGCTATCCCGGTGATTATGTGGTGGAAGGGGCGAGGCAGATTCTGGCGGAGCATGATTTCGCCGCACTTGAAGCCATGCCCGAAGATGAACGCGACGCACTGCTCTCCAGCCTGAGCATCGATTGCATGATGGCCATGATCCGCGACGACCTGGCTGCTCTCGGCATCCGTTTCAATACCTATTTCTCCGAGCGCACATTGCACGATTCCGGTGCGGTACAGGGCCTGATCAAACAGTTGCGCAACGACGGCAAGGTGTATCTTGGCACGCTGCCGCCGCCGATGGGCAAGGAAGTGGATGATTATGTGCCGGTGGAACAGTGGCTGTTCCGCACTACGGATTATGGGGATGATGTGGACAGACCGCTGGCCAAGCAGGACGGCACGCCGACCTATTTTGCCGCCGATATCGCCTACCATGCCGACAAGCATCAGCGCGGTTTCGAGCGCATGATCGATGTGTGGGGTGCGGATCACGGCGGCTATGTCAGCCGCGTGCAGGCGGCCATGCAGGCGCTGACCGGCAGGAAGCAGCAGCCCGAGGTGGTGCTGGTGCAGATGGTGAATCTGACGCGCGACGGTAAGCCGGTGCGCATGTCCAAACGTGCGGGCACCTTTGTGACCCTGCGCGAGGTGGTGGACGAGGTGGGTAAGGATGCGGTGCGTTTCAACTTCCTGACCCGCCGCGTGGAAAGCCAGCTTGATTTCGATCTGGAAACCGCCAAGCAGAAGAACGATGAGAATCCTGTTTACTACGTGCAGTACGCCCATGCCCGGGTGTGCGCCATCCTGCGCAAGGCCGGGGAAGAGGGCCATGTCGCCCTGCCGGCAGCTGAGGTGGATGTATCGCCGCTGACCAGTGAAGAGGAACGCAGGCTGGTGCGCGATCTGTTGGCTTGGCCCGAGGTGCTGGAGCAGGCGGCCAGCCGTCTGGAGCCGTATCGCGTGGCCACAGCCCTGATGCAGTTGGCGCAAGGTCTGCACAGCTTCTATCACAAGCATCGCGTGGTGGTGGACGATGCTGCTACAGCGCAGGCCAGAATGCTGCTGGTGATAGCCGTGAAGCAAGTGCTGGCCAACGGGCTTGAGCTTTTGGGCGTGGATTCTCCGGATCGTATGTGATGAAAGGGAAGCTGAGTGGCGGTTTATTTCATGGCTAAGCGTGATTTTGCGCAGGTGCATACACCTGCAAAAAACAGGAAGCGGGAAAGCTCGTCGATGTCTGCTGCGATGGCGGGCGTAAGCCTGTTGTTCACCGGCATCCTTGCCTTTACCGGCGGCTATATGGTCGGCCATACGAACAATTCGACGGATACCCTGCAGGCCGAGAAGTCTGCACTGACAACACAGATCGAAGGCCTGCAAAAACAGGTCGGGGACTTGCAGCAGCAACTCGCAGCCAGTCTGGAAAGGGAAAAGCCTGCCGCCAAAAAGGCCGCCGCCGAGCGTGTGGGCGATCTGACCTTTTACAGTGAACTACCCAGGCAGAAGGTGATGCCCAGCCCGCTGGGCGATACGGGTCCGGCAGCTGAGCAGCAGCACCGCGGCGAGGATATCGAGATGTATTCCGATCTGCCGCCACCGGTGCGCGAGCAGGAGGCTCCGCAGACGCTAGCGTCTGTAGAACGTCAGGCGAATGCCGCCACCTCCACGGCAGCGGGTTCTCCTGATGCCGTTTACAAGCTGCAGGTCGGTTCGTTCGTCCGGCGCAGCGATGCGGAAGTGCTGCTCGATCGTATGGCGCTGGCCGGTATCCGGGCCACGGTCAGTGAGGCGCAGGTGCCGAATCTGGGCACCCGCTACCGCGTGTTCACCACCACCTTCACCGGCATGGCCGAGGCCGAGGGGGCCAAATCGTTGCTGCGCGAGAAACTCGGCATCGAAGGCCTGTTGATGCGTGAGCAATAACGCTGACCCGCGCCGCGATCAGGCGCTCGTTTGGGCTGCGCAGGCACTCGGCAAGCCGTGCACGATTGCCAAACTGGCCGGAGACGCTTCGTTCCGGCGTTATTTCCGGCTGCATTGCGAGGGCGTGAGCTATGTGCTGATGGACGCACCGCCGCAGCATGAGGATGTGAAGCCGTTTCTTTGTGTGCTCGACTGGATGGGAAAAGCAGGGCTGAGCATACCTGCGGTTATTGCTAAAGATTCCGGGCTGGGATTTCTGCTGCTGGGGGACTTCGGTGATGTGACCTGGGCAGTACATTTGATGCGGGGTGGTGATGTGGGGCCGATGATGGCCGATGCTCTGCGTCAGTTGCATCTGTTGCAGGCCGCGCGACCGGAATCACTACACGATTTCGATGTGGCGCGCATGCAGCGCGAATGCGATTTGTACCTCGACTGGTATCTGCCGCGTGTGGGCGCTATGACTCCTTCACAGCGGCAGCGCGACGATTTTCATGCGGCCCTGCTGCCTGTCCTGAATGAGCTCGCCGGTCTGCCTAGAGTCCCTGTGCATCTGGACTATCACAGCCGCAACCTGATGCTGCCTGCCGATGGTTTGCCGCTCGGTGTCATTGACTTTCAGGACGCGGTGAACGGACCGGTGACCTACGATTTGGCCTCACTGCTCTATGATTGCTATCAGGATTACCCCGAATCCATGCGCTGCGAGTTCAGCAGACAGTTTTTTGATGGCCTGCCCGATGCATCACAGGCTGCCTTCGACGGCTTAGACGACTGGCACAGGCTGCTGCGCCTGACCGCCATGCAGCGCCACATCAAAGCCATCGGCATCTTCGCACGGCTGGCCTACCGCGATGGCAAACGCCAGTTCCTCGATGAGATCCCGTTGACCCGCAAGCATCTGCGCGAGGAGATGGATGCGCTCGGCATTGATGCCCACGCATTGATTCTGCTGCTTAAGGAGCCGGCCGCATGAGCATCCGCCCTGTGCTGCGCATGGGCGATGCGAGGCTTCTGGAATCTGCCGCTGAGGTGACGGATTTCGCCTCCGGTGAATTATCGGGGCTTTTGCAGGATATGCGCGACACCATGCAGGAACACAGTGGAGCCGGGCTTGCCGCGCCGCAGATCGGGGTTCCCCTGCGTGTGGTGATCTTCGGCGGCTGCGAGAACATCAGGTATCCCGACAGCGGGGTCGTGCCGTACACCGAGTTGATCAATCCGCACATCGAGATACTGGATGAGACACGGGAAGAGGGCTGGGAGGGTTGTCTGAGTGTGCCCGGTCTGCGCGGCGAGGTGCCGCGCTTTGTTGCCATCCGGTATTCGGGCTTCACACCGGAAGGGGAGCGCATCGAATGTGTCGCCGAAGGTTTTCATGCGCGTGTCGTGCAGCATGAGGTGGATCATCTCGACGGGATTCTGTATCCGCAGCGCATGACAGATCTGCGCCGCTTCGGTTTTGAGGATGTGCTGGATCTGTAGTCAGGCATGATTTCGAGATTCGACCAGGCGCTGCGATTCTGGCAGCGTGCCGCGATTCCGTTCAGTCGTACGCATTCGGCGGCGGCTGACCATGTCAATGGAGACACTATGAAAATCAGCAAACAGAAGGTTGTCAGCTTCGATTACACCCTGACCGATAATGACGGTGAGGTGATCGATTCCTCCGAAGGTAACGAGCCACTGGCCTATATCCACGGTTCGGGCTTTCTGATTCCCGGTCTGGAGAACGAGATGGAAGGCAAACAGGCCGGCGATGCCTTCAAGGTGACCGTTGCTCCTGAAGATGCCTATGGCGTGCGTGACGATTCTCTGGTCAAGGAAGTCGAGCGCGATATGTTCGGCGATGTCGAGAATCTGGAAGCAGGTATGCAGTTTCAGGCCGAAACCGAGGACGGCATCGAAGTCGTGGTTGTCACCGCTGTCGGTGAAGACACCGTGACCGTGGATGGCAACCATCCGCTGGCCGATGTGACCCTGAACTTCGACGTCAAGATCGTTGACGTGCGCGATGCCACCGCCGAGGAACTGGATCACGGTCATGTGCATGGCGAAGGCGGCCATCACCACTGACATCTTCGCCGGACAGCCTGTTTGTCATTGAACAGGCTGGATGTGAAGAGAAGCTAAATCGGTTCTGAGCAGGGTTTTATGACTTTGCCCATCGCCTGACTTTTCCTTTCATTACCATCCCTCCCGACGCAAGGAAGCTTGTTGCGGTGAACAAAAACGGAGGTAGGACGATGAAAAGCTTTATCTTTACATTATTGCTTGGGTTGGCGGCGTATCCGCTGGCGTTGAGAATTTTTGCAGGCTGATTGTGGTCAGTCAGACAAGGGATCCTGTTGATTCCGCGCCCCGCTCCGGCGGGGCGTTTTTTTCGCAGGTACAGACAACCGGCCTGCCTGGAGTACTATGACCGCACCTGCCGGGCGAGTGCATCATGGCAATCAAGGAGTGTGTGACAGATGAAGGGAACGACGATTGCAGGCGCGATTTTCATGGTGCTGGGTGTTCAGGGTCTGGCTTACGGTCTTTTTACCTATGCCCTGCAAAGTAACAAATCGGAGACGGCGGCGGCTGCATTGGCCAGTCATATGCAGCAAAAGATCACGATTCCGCTTGGCCTCGGTGCAGCTGGTGTCGCCATCGGCGGCCTGCTGTTTCTGATGGGAAGCAGAAAACCCGACTGAATCCCGACATCAGCCTGAGCTGCTAAGCGAAGCCCCTTGCCAGACGACATACCTGTTGCCATGCTCTTCTGATGGTGGAGGCAATCCAGCGGATGAATGACGAGATCTATATGCGGCAGGCGCTGGCGCTGGCCGCGAATGGTGCCGGTCGCACGCATCCGAACCCGACGGTGGGTGCCGTGATCGTTTCCGAAGGCGTGGTGGCCGGTGAGGGCTGGCATCGCGGCCCGGGAAGGCCGCATGCCGAAATCGAAGCGATCAACAAAGCCGGGGATCGCTGCAAGGGCGCCACCCTGTATGTCACTCTCGAACCCTGTGCTGCGACCGGGCGCACGCCTCCCTGCACCCTGGGTATCCTGAAAGCCGGCATTACACGCGTGGTCTATGCATCCTCCGATCCGAACCCCAAGATGTCCGGCGGTGGCATCTGGCTTGCAGATCGGGGTATCAGTGTGACAGCGAACATACTGGAAACCGAGGCCGACGCATTGAATCGCCCGTTTCTCTATGCCCACCGCCTGGGCCGTCCGTATGTGATCGCCAAGGCCGCTGTGTCGCTGGACGGCAAGCTGGCCACGCGCCGTATGCATTCACAGTGGATCAGCAATGAGATCTCCCGCAAGCATTCCCATGTCCTGCGCGCCGAATGCCATGCCTTGCTGGTCGGCAGTGGCACGCTGAATATGGACAATCCATCCCTGACCGTCCGCCATGCTCCGCTGGAAGGGCGGCCGCCGCTGCGCGTGATGTTCGGCTCGCATGCCCCGGCTTTCCGGCCGGATTACAATTTTGCAGACGGCGAGGTGCCCGCACGCCTGTACGTCTGTCACGATAACCGCCATATCAGCGACTGGCAGCATGCCGGTGTGGATGTGGTCAGGGTGGATGGCATCGTGCCGATGCTGCGCCATCTGGTGGTGGATCATCGCTGGCAGATCCTGCTGGAGGGAGGAGGGGGGCTGCATGCCGCCTTTCTTGAAGCGCGGCTGACTGATGAGATGGTGCTGTATCAGGCTCCGATTCTGATCGGCGGCAGCGATGCCGTCGGGCTGTGGCAGGGCACCGGGGTGAACCGTGTGGATGAGGCACCCAGACTGGTCGATGTGCGCCGGCAGATGTTCGGCGAGGACCAGATGATACGCGGCCGGGTCGTTTACCCCGAGGTCTGATACGCCGCTTTTTTCTCTTGAACGCCTTCCCCTGCTGCTACCGGCGACCGGTTGGGTGGCGGGGCTGGCAGCAGCGCGCTGCGACGGGGTGAGTTTGCTGCTGATGCTCGGTCTGGCCGGTGCTGCCCTTGTGCTCCTGCAATTCAGAAAGTTCCCCCGCTCTGACGGGTTGATAGTCGCTGTCTTCATGCTGGCCGGCCTCTTCTGGGGGTGGGTCGGTCTGCTGTCGGATGCTGCGAAAGTCAGTGTGGATGCATCCTGGCTGGATGCACCACAACACATCAGCGCAGAGGTTGCCGAGGTCCAACAACAGGCTGTCTCGCAGCGTCTGACGCTGACGCATGTGCAGCGTAGCGACGGTGCGCGGCTAGGCGGTCTTGTCCGACTGTATGTTTATGCCGGGCAGGCTGCAGCCAGCGGACCTTGGCTGCCGGGTGACAGGATCGAGGTGCAGGCCCGGCTGCATGCGCCGCGCAATCAGCATAATTCATCCGGTTTCGATTTTGTCGCCTGGTGTTTCGACCGGCATATCGCCCTGCTGGGAACTGCAACCGGAGAGATGCAACGCTTGTCATCAGGGGCTTCCGCTCTTGAGCATGTGCGCCAGGGTATCCGGCAGTCGCTGCATTCATTTCCGGATGCCCAGGGCGGGGTCATCAGGGCCTTGCTGCTCGGTGAGCGGGAGGAGATTCCCGAATCTGTCTATGCTGCCTTCGCCGCCACGGGAGCGGCACATCTGCTGGCAATTTCAGGCCTGCATGTCGGCCTGGTGGCGGGATTCGGCTTTGCGCTGTGCTGGTTCGTGCTGACCCGGCGTGAGGCATGGATCGTGCGTCTTCCGGTACGCGGTCTTGCCCTGCTTGCCGGTGTGTTGCTGGCCATGGGGTATGCGCAACTGGCCGGCTGGCCGCTGCCGACGCAGCGTGCGGCTTTGATGCTGGCAGGTGCCGCGCTGGCATGGTGGCTTAGAGCGAGGACCGCGCCGCTGAATATGCTGCTGGCTGCCCTGATGCTGATTCTGCTGCTGGATAGCCCGGCCATCTCCTCCCTGTCGTTGTGGCTGTCGTTCGTGGCTACGGCCGGGATTCTTCTTTGGGTCGGAGACCATGTCCCGGATAACCAGGCCCCGGTCTGGTGGAGCTGGTTTGCCGGCCTGCTTGCTGTCACCCTGATCGCCGCATTGTTCACGCTGCCGCTGGTCGCGGATGTGTTCGGACGTTTGCCGGTGTACAGCCTGCCCGCCAATCTGCTGGCGACGCCACTTTACACGCTGTTTGTGCTGCCGCTTTCACTGGCAGGGGCATTGCTTTCCGCGACCGGCCTGTCAGCCGCTGCACATGCGCTGTTCGCGCTTGCAGCCAGCGGGGTCGAAGCGGGGAATTCGCTGCTTCTGACCATCAGCCATTGGCCTGCCGGATCGCTTTGGCTGGTGGAGATTCCGTTTTGGCTGGGTGCGGCCTACGCCCTCGGAATGGGCTGTGCATTCTTCCTGCTGAAACGAAAGCAGCGCATCGCCGCCGTGTGCGTATGTGTGCTCACGCTGGGCGCATATTCGGCTGCGGCGCTTGTCGAGCGAGCGGAGAACATCAGCCGCCTGATCGTCTGGGATATCGGGCAGGGCGCGGCATCCTCCCTGATCCTGCCGGGCGGAAAGGTGATGGTCATCGATGCGGCTGGCAGGCCCGGCAGCCGCTTCAATGCCGGCACGACCATGGCCGACGGTTTGCGTGGCATGGGCCTGACGCATGTTGATGTGCTGCTCATCAGTCACGATCAGTCGGATCATGCTGGTGGCGCGATGAGCCTGATCAAGCGTATGAATCGTGTGTCGGAGTTGTGGCTGGCGGATGTGCCGGAATCACACCAGTCAAAACGTTTTGCAGGGTTGCAACAGGCGGTGCTTGCACAGGGTGGCAGCGTGCGCTGGCTGAAATCCGGCGATGAGGTGTCGTTTGCCGGGGCACGGGGTAGGGTGGTGTGGCCGCCGCAGGGCTATGCGCCTGACAATGTGAATGATGATTCGCTGGTGCTGCATATGAGGCTGCCGGATGGAAAGCGTCTGCTGTTCACGGGGGATATCGAATCTCCGGTCGAAAGGGCCCTGGTCGCGCGCAAGGATATGCTGGCAAGCGATGTGTTGCTGATGCCGCATCACGGCAGCGCCACCTCCAGCTCTGCGGATTTTGTGGCAGCAGTCGGACCGTCGCTGGCCATCGCCCAGACCGGCTTTGCCAACCGTTATGGATTTCCGGCAGGGGCTGTGCTGCAACGCTACGTCGAACAGGGTAGCGAACTCTACAACACGGCGGATGGTGCGGTTGTGGTCGATTTGCATGGCGGGGACGGCATGCAGGTTCTGCCCGTGCCGCTGGTCGGCTCGGATAAACGCAACCGCGCATTGCAGTGGTGGCGCCACTTCCTATAATCGGGCGCCTTGCTGCGGAATCACGGGTCAAATCCGGACTCCGGCAGCGACATGGAGGTTCATGTGTACGAGTTTCTAGTGCAGGGCGGAACAACGATGTTCATTCTGCTCGGCTGTTCCATTCTTGCCCTGACCATCATCTTCGAGCGCTCGTGGAGCCTGCGCCGCTCGGTGGTGATTCCGGACAAGCTGGCTGCCGAGGTCGAGGATGCGATTCGCCGCGAGGATGTGAAGCAGGCCATCCAGATCTGTCATGAAAGCCATACGGCCATGGGGCGCATCCTGTGGGTGGCGCTGGGTAACCGTGGCGTGACCCGTCCGGTGCTCAAGGAGATGCTCGAAGAGGTGGGGCGTCAGGAGGTCGCGCATCTCGACCGCTTTATCGGGGCACTCGGTCTGATCGCCGCGATTTCGCCGCTGCTGGGTCTGCTCGGCACGGTGATCGGCATGATCGAGGTGTTCCAGGTGATCTCCGTGGAGGGTGTGGGCAAGGCGGATATCCTCGCCGGCGGTATCTCCAAGGCTCTGAATACCACGGCAGCGGGTCTTTCCGTCGCCATTCCCACGCTGGTGGCCTTCCGCCTGTTCGAGGCCCGTGTGGACCGTTTTGTGATCGAGATCGAGCATCATGCACTGCGATTTGTCGAACTGCTGAAAGGCGAGCGCTGATGCGTCTTCGCGAGCGCCCGAAGCGCGATTACACCGTGGATATCACGCCACTGGTGGATATCGTGTTTCTGATGCTGATCTTCTTCATGGTCTCGACCAGCTTCAAGGTAGCCAGCAGTCTCAAGCTGGAACTGCCGACCAGCAAATCGCAGGAACAGGTCAGTGAAAAGCAGGAAGTGATCGTCAGCGTCAGTCCTTCCGGCCAGTTCTATGTGCAGGACGAGGCGGTGAGCGATCTGGATCTGCGCAAGCGAATCCTGAACGAAACCAAGGGCGATCCGAACATGCGCGTGGTGTTGCGCGCCGATGCGAAGACCCAGCATCGCTATGTGGTGCGCGCGCTGGATGTGTTGCGCGGCCTGGGCATGGGTAAGGTGGCGATTGCCACAGTGAATGACAAGGAGAACCCGTGAAACGCGTCGTACAGAAATTCGGTGGTACATCGGTAGGCACCTTGGAGCGTATTCAGGCCACGGCGGACATCGTCGAGCGCTCGGTTCGCGCCGGCATCGAGACAGCCGTGGTGGTCTCGGCGATGAGTGGCGAAACCAATCGCCTGATCGGTCTGGCCAAAGCACTCTGCGAGGATGCCAACGAGCGGGAAATGGACCAGTTGGTGTCCACCGGTGAGCAGGTGAGCGCAGCCCTGTTGGCCATCGAGTTGCAAAAGCGTGGCGTAATCGCGCATTCCTATACCGGTGTGCAGGCGGGCTTCCGTACCGATAGCAGCTTTTCGCGGGCGCGCATCATGAGCGTCGAATGCGACCGTATGCTGGAGCGAATCGGCAGCGGCGAAGTGCCGATCCTCACCGGTTTTCAGGGCGTCAACGAGCAGGGCGATGTCACCACGCTCGGGCGCGGCGGTTCGGATACCTCGGCCGTGGCGCTGGCTATCGCCCTGAAGGCCGATGTGTGCGATATCTTCACCGATGTGGACGGGGTGTACACGACCGACCCGCGCATCGTGCCGGCAGCCTCGAAGATCGATCGCATCAGTTTCGAAGAAATGCTGGAGATGGCTTCACAGGGTGCCAAGGTACTGCAAAACCGCAGCGTGGAACTGGCCATGCGCTACCAGATGCCGATTCACCTGCGCTCCAGTTTTGTGGATGTGCCGGGAACAATGGTCATGAACGAGGACGATATCATGGAAAGAGCAGCAATTACCGGCGTGGCCTACAACCGCGACGAAGCCAAGATCACCATCAAGGGCATTCCCGATCATCCGGGTATCGCCAGCGCCCTGTTCGGCCCGATTGCCGAGGCCGGGCTGAACGTGGATGTGATCGTGCAGAACGTCAGTGAGGATGGCACGACCGATATCACCTTCACCGTGCCGCGCAGCGACTACCGCCAGGCGATGAAGATCGTGCAGGGTATCTGTGCCGAAATGAAGGCGCGCGATGTGAAGGGCGACGACAATGTAGCCAAGGTATCGGTGATCGGTGTGGGCATGCGTTCGCATTCCGGTGTGGCAAGCAAGATGTTTGCAACGCTGGCCACCAGGGGCATCAATATCCAGATGATCACCACCAGCGAGATCAAGATCACCGTGGTGCTGGAAGAGCAGCATGTGAACGAAGCGGTCAAGGCACTGCACAGCGCCTTCGGTCTCGATTCCGAGGTCATAGCAGCCTGAATCAATCAAAGGGGCCTTCTTGGCCCCTTAATTGCTGTTGCGGGGAACAAACCTTAAAGGAGTTCCCATGCTGATTCTTACCCGCAAGAAAGACGAAACCATGGTTGTCGGTCACGATGTGACCGTGAAGGTGCTCAGCGTATCGGGCAATCAGGTGAAGATCGGTATCGAGGCTCCCCGCGAGGTGAGCATCATGCGCGATGAACTGCTGGATGCGAAGCAGGATGAGGCATCAAAGAATCATCTGCTGGAAAAAGACCCCGGAAAATAACCTTGGCAGCCGGGTCGGCCGGAATGTTTATTAATCGGCTATATCGCAGGCGGGTTCAGCCGAAAAGCATCCACGCAATCACAAGCTGCGCAATGATCAGCAACAGATAGTCGTTGAAATGAATGACTCTGCTCTGGTGGTAAGGGTCGTAGCATGTGGTTCCCATCGTCATCTCCTGTTGATCGAGATCGGTTTCCTTGATGACTGGAATGGTCGGGGATGGCCGGGATTATGGCAATTAGACTAATAGTTTAGCGACGGGTAACTTTAGTTATAGGTGAACTTCCGCAAGGTATAGAGGGGGAAAGCCGGTTTTCAGCCGAAGACGATCCATGCAAAGATCAATTGCAGTATCACCAGCAGCACGACATCAAGAATGCTGAGGTCTTTTTTGTGGTGATAGGGATCGAAGTATCCGATTTTCAACCGAGCCTCCTGAAGTTATAGCATGTCTGGTCAACCTATCGGCAGGATCCATGCCGACTTGAGAGGTTTGCCCCGCCCATGATGCTGTACGCCCGATTGCCGCAGTCCACTCATTTGACTAGTTTGCCGCTTCAAATTTCCGCCGACCGTTGATTTCATGCGGTAGCCGGAGCGAGGTAAGCCATGAGTCAGCCAGTTGTTGATAAGAAGAAGATATCCATCGTGTGTTTTTCCGGCGAGTTCGACAAGATGCTCGCCGCCTACACCATTGCGACAGGGGCTGCGGCCACCAATCGCGAGGTGACGATGTTTTTCACCTTCTGGGGCCTGAATGCGCTGAAGAAGCAGCGCGGCCGCAAGCCGATCGGCAAGGATTTCCTGTCACGCGTATTCAACTGGCTGATGGGCGGGCGCAACAACCTGCCGCTTTCGCGCCTGAATTTCGGCGGCGCCAGCCCGATTCTGATGGGCGGCATGATGCGCAAGAACAACGTCGCGCAGCTGGATGAGCTGATGGAAGCGGCCAGTGAACTGGGTATCCGGCATTTCGCCTGCGAGATGTCCATGCATATCCTCGGCATCAGCAAGGACGATCTGATCGACGATGTGCAGTCGGTGGTCGGCGTGGCCACCTTTCTGAACGAATCCGAAGACGCCCACATCATCTTTATTTAAGGACGCAACAGCATGAAACATTTCCTCGATATCACCAGGGAAACCTGCCCGATGACCTTTGTGAAGGTGAAGCTGCGTCTGGCGAAGATGGATGCCGGCGAGAAGCTGGAAGTGCTGCTCAATGCCGGCGAGCCGCTGGAGAACGTGCCGCGCTCCTGCGAGGAGCAGGGGTTCAAGGTGCTCTCCAACGAACCGACCGACAACGGCAAACATCTGCTGCTGATCGAAAAGTAAAATCCGGGGGCGGTCCTCTCAGGCGGCCCTGGATGGCTGGCCGGCCTGCCGGATGCTGCCGCGGGTTTCCTTGGCCTTGTAAAGCGAGATATCGGCCTGCTTGATCAGGACATCGCTGGTTTCTCCGTCGTCAGGAAAGACACTCACGCCGATACTGTCTCCGATACACACGCTGTACCCGTTGATCTCGAAAGGCCGGCTGAGCTCTGCAAGAATGCGTTGTCCGATCATCCGGACGACGACAGGCGGGTGCATCATTTCCAGCAGGATCATGAATTCGTCGCCGCCGACGCGGGCGAAGGTATCCATATCGCGCAGACACTTGCCGACCCGCTGTGCAACCTGTTGCAGCAACACATCACCCACATCGTGCCCGTAGGTATCGTTGACCGGTTTGAATCGGTCCAGATCGAGCATCATCAAGGCCACCGGGACTTGCGTCCGCCGGGCCACGATCAGCGCGTGCTCGAAGGCCTCGTTGAACTTCCTGCGATTGGCCAGGCCGGTCAGTTCGTCCTGATATGACATGGTCTCGAGTTTATACTCCATGGTCTTGCGCCGGATGATGCCTGCCATGGCGTTGGTGACCGACTCCAGCAGCTGCATCTCCAGCGGAGAGGGGGCGTGCCCGTGTTTCACATACAGATTGAGCACGCCCAGTACCGTTCCCTCATCGAGGATGGGAACGCAATAATGCCCGTGTGGAGCCATGCCTGACGGCTGGATGTCGTGATCCGCATCGACGCAGCTTTTGTGGAAGATCAGTTTTGTCCGCGCAGCCTTGCCGCAAAGGCAGGTGCCGAAGCTGATATTGCTGCACAAGGTGAGCAACTCGGGGTGCAGTTGGTGCTGTGCCGACATGCGCAACATTGATCGCCAGCAGCAGGGAGAGGGCGGTCAGGGTGGTGTCGTAATGGATGGGAACCGGGAGATCGAAGCCCAGCATGCCGATGAAATGCATGCTCCAGATACCCGTTCCCATGCTCAGGCCGAACACGAAGGACCACACGACATCCCATCGGGTGTTCATCGCACAGTGGATGCGGGGAACCGTGGCAAGCGCCACAAAGGATGAATAAACTGCTACGGCAACAGAAACTGCTATCAGAGTCGTATCATATGTTCCGATCAGCTCTGTCGTCATGGATTCCCTCTGCGGGGGAAACCAGCAAGAACAATGCCGATTAGGCAGGGCCGGGCTTATTCCAGCGGTTCAGGTTTGCCGATATGCCAGCCTTGCAGGGCATCGATACCCATCTTCTCCAGAGCCTCCCGATCAGCATCGTCCTCGACCTGTTCGGCGATCACCCGGATATCAAGCCCGTGCGCAATATCCAGCAGGGTATGCAGGAAGAAACGATTCTCGGCATCGTTTGCCAAACCGCGCACATAGCTGCCATCGAGCTTGATGAAGTCCAGCTTCAGGCGACGCAGGGTATGGAAGGAAGCCAGACCACTGCCGAAGCGTTCCATCACAACCCGTACCCCCGATTCATGCGCATTGTCGATGAAAGCAGATGTCATCTCCCCGTCCAGCATGGCGCTATGTTCGGAGATTTCGATCAGCAGGCGTTTGCAGGCTGCATGATTCTGCCCGAGTTGTTCGGCCAACCATGAGCTGGCTGCGGCATGCTGAAGAGAACTGGAGGAGAGGTTGACGGCGAGCTGTTGTTGCTCGTGCATACTCAACCAGCGTATGGCCAGCTTTAGAACGCACGCATCGACATCCAGCATGCGTCCCAGCCGTTCGGCCATTGGCATGAAGGTGGCCGGTGAGATGTATTCGCCCTGATCGTCACGGATACGGGCCAGCACCTCGAAATACAGTGTTTGATTATCGCAAGACTGAATCGGTTGGCCGAGCAGATTGATGCGGCGATGCAGCAAAACATCGTCAACCATCTCCTGCCAGTTGATCAGGCCGTGCTCGTGTTTGTTATCGTTTTCGACACTGAATCCAAGGCCGTTGCCACGCGCGCCGGTCAGAGCTGTATCGGCACGGCCGAGTATCTCCGACATGGTGTTATCGGCCGAGTAGCAGGTGGCTCCAAAGAAGATATGGCAGACGCTGTTGCCTATTCCCTGCACAGCATCCAGACGCTTGCGCAGCGAGGTGCACAGGCGGTTGATGTCATCACTGTGCATATTGGGAAGGACGAGGGCAAAATCCACGCCGCCGATGCGGCCGACCAGCGCATCGCGATGCGTGCCGATATGTTCGGAGAGGATACCGGCAATTGTCTGAAGCAGCTTATCGGCGACCCGATATCCGACACGATCGTTGAAGTCGGCAAAATCATCCAGTTTGATCAGCACAAAAAGACCACTGCTATTGCTTTCGTAGCTGCCCAGCATCGCGGCAAGGGCCGGCATGAATCCGCTGCGGTTGGGCAGGCCGGTGAGGCTGTCCATGCGCGCCTGTCGCTGTAATTCATCGGCATGGTCGGTGAGACTATGGATGATCTCTCCCACCTTTTCGGACATGCGGTTCATGGCCTGCACGACATGCCGGAATTCACGTGTCCACGGCACAATATTGTTGATCGGGAACTCACGCTGGCTGATGGCCAGTGCCTGTGCCTCGATGGCGCGCAGCGGCTTGAGCATGCCGCGCACCAGAAGCAGAACGGCGACAATACTGGCGATGAATGTCCACAGGGCCAGCATCAGAAGCTGGCGGAAGGAGGTCCAAAGGTTCACATAGGCCCGACCCGGATGTGCCTGAATCGACAATCGGCCGAACTGCATCCATCCGGAGGTCAGGGTGGCGCTTGCCTCGGGGGCATCCAGCGGCAATAACCCGATGAACCACTGCGGCACATCCTTGACCGGATCGCTGTTCACCCGTTTGAACAGGGCCTTGCCCTGCATGTCTTCAAGCAGCAACTGGCGGTAGTAACCGTGATCGAAGGCAGCATTGACCAGCGTTTCCGTCATCGCCATGTCGTGGGCCAGCAGTGCGGGTTGCAGGGAAATCCCCAGCGAGTCCACGGCGTTGGATGTCTGGGTGCGCATCTGGTCATCCAGATAGGCTCGTGTGTTGTCCACGCTGATCCAGAACATGCGTCCGAGTACGGCCAGCAGCAGCAGACTGATCACGGCGAATAATTGTCGGGATAAGGTCAAATGTCGGAATAGGTTCATCTTCATCTCCTCAAGGCCCTGTATGGCCGAGTGTATCAGGATTGCCGCCATGCACGGAGTAGCTCTCGCCGAGTTGCCTTTCCTGCTGCATGCGGATGTTCATATCGGTCCAGAAATCGATGCGCCCGGGGTTGCCCAGGCTGGTGTAGCCGGCGCCTCTTTCCTTGGCGACCCACAAGCCAAGACCGTTAAAGCTGTAGACAGGCACCAGATCGCTGCGCTGCGAGGCGGGCAGGATGTCGTCGATGAGGTTGTCGAGAATCAGGGGGACGGCATCGGGTTGCGGGTAATAGGCGAGCACCATATGTGCCTGCGGGGTATCCAGCCATGCCGAGCGTGCCGCCTTAACATACGTGATACGCATCCGCTCGTCCGGCACACCCAGTTCGCGCAGCGTGAAATACTTGGCGATGGAGTAATCCTCACAATCACCGCCATTGGTGGCGAGGAACTCGACCGGTGTGGCCCAGTAGTCGGCGCGCCCCCAGTGCCTTTCATCGGTAATGAAATTGACACGGTTGAAGAACAGATTGACGCTGCGGATGATATCCCGCTCCTGTTGTCCCCGGTCCTGATTGATCAGCTGCTGCCAGTCCAATATGCGGTATTTGGCCTCGATACCGAATTCGCGTTTCACCTTGGCCAGCAGGGCCGGGCTGAAACTGGCGACGCCGGCGATGCACAGCGAGACCAGCAGGGCGAACACGGCAGGCATGAAACGACCGAGGCCGCGGCTCAGGGTTCCGGACGTTTTCTGTCGCGCGTGCTGCATGGCAGGCGGTGCATGGGTATCTACGGCTAGTCTCCTCGCATGGCCGGCTCGAATCAGCCGTATTTAGGACCTGTTAGCTCTCAATTTGGGGCAGCAGCGCCAACATCAAATTGAGTGTCAACAGGCCTTGGAGGTTCGATTAGCAGGAAGCGTGCCGGAAGGCGGTGTGTTCAGCGGGTGTTCCGCCAGTGGCGTTTCTCAACGCGGCGGATGTTTTCCTCTGTGCGCAACCGGTCAAGGAAAGGCATGACGTGGAGTAGCTCCCTGTCGGAAGGATCGCCGAAGAAGGGGGCGATGCGCAGCAGGTTGCCGTAGTTGCGTTGCAGCTTCTCCGGCGAGTCATCAAGCACGATCACGCGGCCCAGGTTCAGGCCCTTGTTCCTGAGCTTCTTCAGATCCTTGATGTACACCGGTTCGTAGGTCTCCGGGTCCATCTTTGTGACGCAATGTCCGCGGCTGTATAAAAACGCCAACTCGTCCGGGCCGCCGAACAGTTCGTTCACGACGGCAGTGGCGTAGTCGGCCGTGGATGAGGTCCACACGGCCAGCCTGAAACGCTCGCGACAGAAGTCGATGAATTCGGCCACGTGCGGCCGCTTGTACATGAAATAGCGCTCCACCCCGAAGTCGTGCGGTACGCCCAGTTGCAGTTCGGTGGCGTGCATCAGGGTCTCGTCGAGATCGAGGACCAGTAATGTGTCGTTCATCGCAGGGAAAGCGTCCATGCGCCAGCGGCCACGAGCAGGGTGGTGCCCAGCCGCAGGACCAGGGCACAGAACATGGCCCGGCGCAGGCCGGCGCCGCCGGGCTTGCGGATGAAGCGCGCATCCAGCGGCAAGGTGGCGACATACAGCAGCGGCAGGGCGATCAGGCTGATGCCGTTGCTCCACGGCGGCAGAAAGGTCAGGGCGAGGAGAGCGAGCAGGGTGACGGCATGCGCTATCCATGCACGGCCGACGACAGCCCACGGGAAGCGCCGGTCCAGTCCCATCAGCACGGCGATGCATGCGGAGACGAGCAGCAGCCCCAGCCAGATCAGCAGCATGTCCTCGGCATCGGACAGCAATCTGGAAGCATTGGCCGGGTCGGAAAGGCTGCGCTTCCAGTTCATCTCGACAACCAGCCTGCCCGGATGGTCCTTGTCGAAGCCGACCATCAGGTAATTGTGCCGGAACGGGGCGCTGAAGGGCTCGCTCTGCCAGTCGTCGGTGAGGCCGGCCAGCTTCAGGACATGCTTCTTGCCGTGCAGTTCCGAGGGCATGTGATACAGCAGGTGGCTGCCGAGGTTCTGCATCACCGGGGCGGACCACGTGTTCTCCGGCGGACCGACGCGGATGTCGCGGGCCTCGGAGCATTCGCCGCCCTCGCAGTGCAGCAGCACCGCATGCAGGAAGAAAAGCGGGTGATCTCCGAAGAAACCGAGATGCTTGCGGGTATCCTCATCCAGGTCCGCTTCCCGGCTCTGTGCCTGATTTCCGGAAAGGACATCGCTGCAAGCGGTACGGTCGGCGGGGCCTGCGGATTCCAGCCACGAACAGTCATGCAGCGATGTGGTGCCGGGAAAGTCGAACTGCACCCAACCGGTGTAGGGTCGGGCCGATGCACTGTCGGCCAATAGCAGCAACAGCAGCAGGAAACCGGTCCGGAATACGCCATGGATGTTCATGCTGAAACCATAAATCACAGCCGATGAATATGCACCCCGGCCTTTTCATTCTCGGCTGTTCCCCGCATCATGCGCTCCCCAGGAAGAACAAGGAGTGACGGCCGGTGGCAGAGCGGTTTGAAACACGAAGATACGAAGCACAGCAGATCGAACAGAAATGGCAGCACCGCTGGGAGGCATCGGGTATCGATGCGGCTTCCGACGATGCTCAGGATAAGCGTCCGCCGTACTACTGTCTGGTGATGTTCCCGTATCCGTCCGGCAATCTGCACATGGGGCATGTGCGCAATTATTGTCTGGGCGATGCCGTGGCGCGCTACAAGCGCATGCAGGGCTTCAATGTGTTGCACCCGATCGGCTGGGATGCCTTCGGACTGCCTGCCGAGAACGCCGCCATCAAGCACGGCCGTCCGCCTGCGGAATGGACCTACCACAATATCGATCAGATGCGCGTGCAATTGAAACGTCTGGGCGTGTCCTACGACTGGAAGCGCGAGATCGCCACCTGTCACCCCGATTACTATCGCTGGGAGCAGTGGCTGTTCACCCGCCTGATGCAGAAGGGGCTGGCATATCAGCAGAACGCCGAAGTGAACTGGTGCGATCCCTGCCACACGGTGCTGGCCAACGAACAGGTGGTGGACGGGGTGTGCTGGCGCTGCGATACGCCGGTGGTGCGCAAGAATCTGAAACAGTGGTTCATCCGCATCACGCAGTACGCCGATGAACTGCTGGCCGATCTGGATGGTCTTAGCGGCTGGCCGGAGAAGGTGGTCGGCATGCAGCGCAACTGGATCGGCAAGTCGACCGGTGCCGAAGTGAGCTTCGGGCTGGAAGATTCCGATGACACGCTGGATATCTTCACCACCCGCCCCGATACGCTGATGGGCGTGACCTATATGGCGGTGGCGGCGGGGCATCCGCTGGCCCAGAAAGCTGCAAACGATCAGGCTGCGGAAGGTAATCCCGAGCTGGCGGCATTTCTCAAGGAATGCAGCAGGATGTCCACCAAGGAAGCCGATGTCGAAACCATGGAAAAGAAGGGCATGGCCCTCGGTATCCATGCAGTTCATCCGGTTTCAGGCGAGAAGGTGCCGGTGTATGCGGCCAATTTTGTGCTGATGGGTTACGGCACCGGTGCGGTGATGAGCGTGCCGGCGCACGACGAACGCGATCATGCCTTTGCCCTGAAATACGGCATTCCGATCCGCCAGGTGATCCGCCCGCTGCAAGTTGAATGGGATATCGACAGCGCTGCCTTTACCGAGGCCGGTGTGCTGATCAACTCGGCTCAGTTCGACGGGCAGGCTTCCGCCGATGCCAAGGCAACGATCACCGCTTGGCTGGCTGAAAACGGCAAGGGGAGGGAGCGCGTGCAGTTCCGCTTAAGAGATTGGCTGGTATCGCGTCAGCGCTACTGGGGTGCGCCGATCCCTGTCATCCATTGTGCGGATTGTGGAGCAGTGCCCGTGCCGGATGAACAGCTTCCGGTCGAGTTGCCCACCGATCTGCAACCCACGGGCGGTGCTTCGCCGCTGACCGAGTGCGCGGCCTTCCGCCATGTGGATTGTCCGGAATGTGGAAAGCCTGCGGAACGTGAACTCGATACCTTCGACACCTTCATGGAATCATCGTGGTATATGAACCGCTACACATCCCCGCGCAATACGGATGCGATGGTGGATGCCGATGCGATGCAGCGCTGGGCGCCGGTGGATCAGTATATCGGTGGTGTGGAGCATGCCGTGCTGCATCTGCTGTATGCGCGCTTTTATCACAAGCTGATGCGCGATGCAGGCCTGTTCACCAGCGAGCAGGGCGGCGATGAACCGTTCAGGAATCTGCTCACGCAGGGCATGGTACTCAAAGACGGCTCGAAGATGAGCAAGTCCAAGGGGAATACCGTGGACCCGAACGCCATCATCGACCGCTTCGGTGCCGATACCGCGCGCCTGTTCACGCTTTTTGCCGCTCCGCCGGAGAAGGATCTGGAATGGAACGATGCCGGCGTGGAGGGGGCCAACCGCTTCCTGATGCGCTTCTGGCGTTTGCTGGATCGTATTGACGACATTCAGGTCGGAGATGCCGATGATACAGCGGCGGTGCAAGGGCTGCGTCGCAGTATTCATCAGACCATCCAGCGTGTGACCCACGCATTCGAGCAGGGCTTTGCCTTCAATGTGGCGATTGCGGCTCTGATGGAATTGACCAATGCCCTGTATGTCTTCGAGACAAAGGGGGGCGCAGGGCTTGCGGCGCTGAAAGAGGGTGCCGAGGCGGTGGTGAAGATGCTTGCCCCGTTGGTTCCCCATTTTGCCTGTGAGTGCGGCGAGCGGCTCGGCTTTGCTGATGTGGCCGTGATGGCCGCATGGCCTGCGGTGGATGCCGCAGCACTGGCCAGTGACGAGGTGACTCTTGTGGTGCAGGTGCAGGGCAAGAAGCGCGGCGAGATCACGTTGCCCAAGGATGCGGATCAGGATGTCGCATTGGCACTGGCGCAATCCGATGCCAGTATCGGCAAATGGCTGGATGGTATGCAAATCGTCAAGGTGGTGCTGGTTCCCGGGCGCCTTCTCAATATCGTGGTGCGTCCGGCATGATGCGGCTGTTGACTGTTTCACTGTGTCTGATGCTTTCCGCATGCGGCTATCATCTGATGGGCATGGGAAGGGGTGTCGTTCCTGCCGATGTGCAGGTGGTGCGTGTGATCGGCGCGGGTGACGATGAGCGCTTTATCTCCAGCCTGATGGCATACATGCGTGATAATGCCAGCTATAGCGTGATCGGCGGTGCTTCCGACAAACAGGCCGATGCCGAGCTTCATGTCAGTCAGCTGAGCGAATCGCTGGCTTCTATCACCTTCGATGCAAGCGGCATCGCAACGGTGGACCGTATGACGCTCTCCGGCGAGATGAGCCTGTGGCGCGACGACGCCCAGATATGGCGCAGCGACAGCATCACCGCCTATGAGGATGTGGATGTGTCCGGCGGTCCGACCACCATTGAATCCGCCAAGACGCGCATCCGCTCCGATCTGGAAACCCAGTGGATGCGGCAGGCCTGGCTGAAACTTTCCTCCGGATTCTAAGAGTCTCTGCAATATGTCGCTCCGGCTTCCCGCCGCCAGATTGCTGCCCGCGACGTATGCCTGCTACTACCTGACCGGAGACGATGCCGACGGGGTTTTTGAAACCGCCGAGCAACTGCTGACCGATCAGGCCGATGGCGCCACGCTCTTGCGTGTCGATGTCAACGAGATCTCGCAGATTTACCACAACATGCAACCCGGGCTGTTCGGCCCGAATCGCTGCCATGCGATGGTGCGCAATGCCGGCAGCGCGCGCCCCAATCACATCGAGCAACTGGAAAAGCTGGCATCCGCTCCGCCTGAAGGCCTGCGGCTGATCATCTGCGGTGCGGAGATGGATAACAAAAAGGCTGTGCACAAGCGTATCAGCGCGCTGCCGGATGTGGTGATCTGCTCGATCGAACGTATGGATGAACAGGCATTTTCCCGCTGGCTGGCAGCCCTGGCTGCGGATGCGGGTCTTAAGCTATGCGATGAGTCATTGGCGTTGATCGGCAGTCACCTGCTGGGCATGCGCATGGCCGCCCGACAGGCGGTCGAACGCCTGCGTCTGTATGATGCAGGGGAGGGCAAGCCCCTGTCTCTGGATGTGGTCGGCGATCTGCTCGGCGAGCGCAGTCCGGGTGATCTGGCCGATCTATGCCATGCGATAGGGGAGCGATCGCCCAGGGCCATCGGCCTGCTGCGCACCCTGTTGCGCGAACAGCAGGTGTCCGAGGTGCAGGTGTTCAGCTGGATATCCATGCGTCTGCAACAACTGCTGCTTTATGTCTGGTATGCCGCAAGCGACAAACCTAATGCGACGCGCAATGCGGGTGTGTTCGGCGATGCGGTCCGCTTCGTGCCCCGCGAGGCGGGCCACTGGAAGCCGGCGGATCTGATGCAGGCCATGCACCGCTCCGTACAGGTGGAGATGCTGCTCAAGGGTGCAAGCACCGAGGATAAGATCGTGGTGCTGGAGCGCTTCGTGCTGGAGATGATTGTCTCTGATGTGTGAGGGAGAAAGAGCCGAATGGCAGGCGTTCGAGAAACAGCATGTCTGGCATCCCTATGTCTCGATGGCCGCGCCGCCCGAGATCTTCGCCGTAGCGCGGGCCGAAGGGGTGCGGTTGTATCTTGAGGACGGTCGGGAACTGATCGACGGCATGTCGTCGTGGTGGTGTGCCATTCACGGCTATAACGTGCCCGAACTCAATGCCGCAGCCGCAGCGCAGCTGCGCAAGATGTCGCATGTGATGTTCGGCGGCCTGACCCATGAGCCGGCGGCCAGGCTTGCCGAACGGCTTTTGCAGATGGCTCCTGCCGGCATGCGACATGTGTTTTTCGCCGATTCCGGCTCGGTGTCGGTCGAGGTGGCCATCAAGATGGCGCTGCAATACTGGCAGGCGCAGGGGCGGCCTGAAAAAAAACGCCTGCTGACCATCCGCCACGGGTATCATGGCGATACCTTCGGGGCGATGGGGGTGTGCGATCCGCATGGCGGCATGCACCATCTGTTTGCCGGAGTCCTGCCGCACCACCTGTTCGCCGATGCGCCCGACAGTGCGCAGTGGAACGAATCCCAGATTGCCGATTTCGAAGCGAAGATCAGCGCGCATCGCGACGAACTGGCTGCCGTGATTCTGGAGCCCATCGTGCAGGGTGCCGGCGGCATGCGTTTCTATGCAGCGGAATTCCTGCGCCGTATACGCGCACTTTGCGATGCCAGCGATGTGCTGCTGATCGTGGATGAGATCGCCACCGGCTTCGGGCGTACCGGTCGCATGTTCGCCTGCGAGCATGCCGCGATCTCGCCGGACATCATGTGTGTCGGCAAGGCGCTGACCGGCGGTTATATGACCATGGCCGCCGTGCTGACGACCAGCGAGGTGATGCACGGGTTACATAAGGACGGTGGGGTGCTGATGCACGGCCCGACCTTCATGGCCAATCCGCTGGCCTGTGCAGTGGCACTGGCCAGTATCGATCTGTTGCTGGCCTCTCCGTGGCAGCAGCGCGTGAACGCCATCGAGGCGCAGCTGAAACACGAACTTGAAGCCTGTCGCGGCCTTAATGCTGTCGCCGATGTCCGCGTGCTGGGTGCCATCGGGGTGGTTGAACTGCACCGGCCGGTGGATATGGCACGTATCCAGCCGATGTTCGTCGAGCATGGTGTGTGGCTAAGACCGTTCGGGAAACTGGTTTATACAATGCCGCCTTTAGTGATTGATTCCAAGGATTTAAATGTCGTTACTCAAGCGATTCATGATGTATTGAAAGACGTGGAAGCGGGGATGGTCAGCCGCTAGCCTGCCGACCAGACCGGCTGTTGCAAAAGGAAACCCGGCATGAAGCCGGGTTCCGGAGTCTGGTGGAGCTGAGCGGGATCGAACCGCTGGCCTTCACATTGCGAACGTGACGCTCTCCCAACTGAGCTACAGCCCCATGATGCTGCTGTTGTGAACCTTGGCGGGAGTGTAACGACAATTTCTGTACGGAAAAGAGGTCTGGTGGTTGATATGTATGCAAACGAGACGGTGCAACCCTCAGGGCCGGCAGAGCCCCGGCTGATCCTGTTCGACTGCGACGGCACGCTGATGGATTCGCACCATCACATCATCCTTGTCATGCAGCAGGCATTTACCGATTGCGGATTGCCGAAGCCGACAGCAGCGGATGTTTCCCCGGTCATCGGTATGTCCCTGACCCTTGCCGTACAGCAACTGCTGGCCGATCAGGAAGAGGTGGTGCAGTTGGATGTGGAGCAGCGCTATCGCGATCTCTACCACAGTATGCCGGCAGGCTACGACCTGTTCGTCGGGGTGCGCGAGACCCTGCTTGAGCTGGCAGAACGCGGCTACTGGCTGGGAATCGTGACCGGTAAATCGCATGCAGGTCTGCAGCGCGTGCTGCAGGAGTTCGATCTGGCAAAGCATTTTCTGGTGCTACGTACCTCCGATCATTGTGCGAGTAAACCGCATCCCGCGATGGTACTGGAAAGCATGGCTGAGATGGGGGTGGCGGCTGCGCAAACGGCGGTGATCGGTGATGCGCTGCTGGATATCCAGATGGCACGTGCCGCCGGCGTGAGGTCGCTGGGCGTATCCTTCGGCGTGGCCGGTTCCGGGCCGTTGCTGGCCGCCGGTGCAGAGGCCGTCATCGATGATTTCAGCGAGCTCCTCGCGTACTTTCCGCCCTTGCAGACGGCAGATGCATTGACCACGATACGCCCATGATGAATGCAGCCAAGAAAGTTGTCCGTTACAGCCTTATTCTGCTTGTTGTGGTGTTTGCCCTGCTGGTCGCAGCACCGTTCTTTATCGATGCCAATCAATACAAATCGCTGATCGTCGATCAGGCCGAGAAGGCCACCGGACGGCATATCGAGATCGGCACATTGCATGCCTCGCTGTTCCCCTGGGTGGGCCTGACCCTCGAGGATGTGCATATCGCCAATCCGAAGGGCTTTGCGGCGGGCGATCTGCTGCAGGTGAAGAGTCTGGATGTGCAGGTGGTGGTGATGCCATTGCTGCGTGGCCAGTACGAGATCAAACGCTTCGTGCTCGATACCCCGAAGGTGAATCTCAGCCGTGCCGCCGATGGCTTCAGCAACTGGGAAGACCTGTTGCAGGCGTCTGCCGCACAACCGGCGGGCGGCACCGTGGCGACGAATGCGCCTGCTGCTCAGCAAGCCGCTCCGGCTGGTGAAGCACAGAGCGGGGGCGGCATTCTGGCTGCACTGAGCGCGCAGTCGCTGCGCATGAAAGACGGCGAGGTGCATTTCTCCGATGCGCTTAACGGACAGAATATCAATCTGACTGCCGTGAATATCGATGTGGACGATGTGCAGATGCAGCGCCCGATCGGCTTGAAGGTGTCCGGTGCGCTTGATGGTGATGCCTTTGCACTGGATGGCATGGTCGGCCCGGTCGGTGATTTCGCAGCACTGAATGCGGCGAAACTGCCGCTCAAGGCTCATATCACCGTGCCGAAGGCCTCGCTGGGCAAACTGAGCAAGCTGGCCTCCGGTCTGCAGGCCCTCGGTGAAGGTACGCTGGGCCTTGATGTGCAGCTGGAGCAGCGCCCCAACGGGGTGAGAGTGATGGCAGGTAGCGTGAAGCTGAACGCGGCTCACGCAGTGTCACTGGATGTGAAGGCGCAGATGCCGGATGCCAAACGTATGCAGATCGAGCAGTTGCAGGCCACGCTGGATGGTGTGCAAGTCGCCGATGTGAACGGTACCCTGACCGGTATCGGCGGCGATATGAAGTATCAGTTGCGTGTCAACACGCCCGAACTGAGCCGTATGCAATTGAGCAACTGGCTGCCCGAGCTGCAAAGCATGTATGCCGCGCATCCGGCACCATGGAAGACGGTGAAGCTGGGCATGCTGGCTGCAGGTGATGCAAAACAGGTGGATATCCGCGACCTGCAATTGCAGCTCAACGACGAATTGCTGCAGGTATCGGGCAATGTGGATTTCTCGACCGCCCCCGATATCCGCCTGCGCGTCGCTTCGCGTCTGCTGCATCTCGACCCGTGGCTGCCGCAACCGGCAGCTGCCCAGTCCGCGAAACCGGCACAGGACGCAGTCCCCGCCGCACCTGCCGGTGGAGCATCCGCAGTATCAGGGCCGGAAGCAAGCCAGACACAGCCTGCTGTCCAAATCGCATCGCAAGCGGTTGTGCAGCCTGCAGTGGAGCCGGATCTGCGCTTCCTCAAGCCGTGGAAGATCGCCGTGGTGATGCAGGTGGATCGGTTGTTGATGCGTGGCATGGATATCGGTCGCCTGCGCGCCGATGTGAACGGCAAAAACGGCATCATCAGCATGGATCCGTTGCGTTTCGAACTGGCCGGCGGTCGTATCGAAGAGCAGGCAGGCATCAATGCGGCCGTCTATCCGGCCACATGGACCGAGTCGGTGAAGATCAGGGACGTGCAGATCCAGCCGGTACTCAAGGCGCTGGCGCAGAACGATATGCTCAGTGGCAGCCTGCAAATGGACACCCGTCTGCGTGGCTCCGGTCTTCTGCCCCAGGCAGCCATGTCGCGGCTCAACGGTACGGGCAATGTGCTGCTGCGCGACGGCAGTATCAAGGGCTTCGATATCCCCGGCATCCTGCGCAACCTGAGAAACTTCGGACAGGGTAATGCCGGGACACAAAAGACGGATTTCTCCCAGCTTTCCGGCAGCTTCAACATCATCAATGGCGTGGCCAGGAATGATGACCTGTTTGTCGCCTCTCCGCTGTTCCGTCTGGGCGGGTTCGGTCAGATGGACCTCCCGGCTGGTACGATGGATTATCATCTCAAGCCGCGTCTGGTCGGTACGCTGGTCGGACAGGGTGATTCGGAGGCTGTACGCAAGGGTCTGGAAGTGCCGCTGCGTCTTAGTGGTCCGCTGAGTGCGCCGAAGGTGAAGCTTGAAGTCACGCTGGAAAGTCTGCTTGGCAACCGCGAAGCCATTCAGGAAATCGCCAAGGATCCGAAAGCGGCGTTGAGGAATCTGCTGGGCGGGGCTCTGCCCGGTCAGCCTGCCGGCAATCAGGCGGCACCGGCTGCACCGCAACCACAGAACCAACCGGCTGCGCCTGCCCGACCTGCGCCACCGGCCAATCCGCTGAACCAGTTGCTCAATCAGGTCCTGCCGCGGTTGTAAAGAGATGACGTTCGGGTGTATCGATGTTTGAACGACTGCGCCTGCATGCCGAGCGGCCGCAGGCAAGGCTCATCGCGCATGCTGCCGAATATCTGCGCAAGGGCGCGGGAGCGGTGGTACCGACCGATGCCACCTATGCGCTGATGGCCCTGCCCACGGCGCTTGATGCGCTGTCAGGTTTCAGCTCACTGCGCAGACTGGACGATCAGCATCTGTGGTCTCTGATCTGCAGTGATCTGTCGCAGGCGGCATCCTATGTGCGCATGGATAACGAGGCACACCGTATCCTGCGCCGCTGCCTGCCGGGCCCTTACACCTTCATCCTGCCGGCCAACTCGCAATTGCCGAAGCGTGTGTTCGGCAAGCGCCGCGATGTCGGGCTGCGTATCCCGCAACATGCCGTCTGCCAGATGCTGCTTCAGGAGCTGGGCGAGCCGCTGCTCGCTACCAGTCTGATCTTTCCCGGTGAAACGGATGCGGCGATCGATCCGGATTTATTCGTGGAACGACTGAAGAGTCAGAACCTGCTGGTCATGGATGCAGGCTGGGGCGGACTGGAACCGACCACGGTGGTGGATCTTTGCGGGGAAGCCCCTGAATTGATCCGTCAGGGTGCCGGAGACTGGCAGTAGGAAACCGCATAATCCGCCGGGTCAGAGCCGGATGGCTCAGTCTTTGGCAGCCTGCTTCGCCAGTCTGGACAGCAGCCGGTTGACAAACATACCGGCGGTGAGCCCTTCAACCATATACGACCATAGCTTTTGTACGCGACGCATCAGGTACACCGGGCGCAGATGATAGGTGATGGCATTGTGCCGGTTCAGCACGGCCTCGACATGCAGCGAGTGGCGCTGCAGCGGTGCAATGGCCGGTTTGGCCTTGGCCTTGCGGAACAGCATATGGATATCGGGGTTGTCTTCGCCGGTGAGCGTTGCAACCTTTTCGAAACCACAACTCTCGACCATGGCCTGCAGGGTTTGCGGTGTGAAATTGTAGATATGCGCATAATGGAACATGCGGTCGAAGGTGGCGAACGGACCGGTCAGGTTCGGACACTCCACATAGAACAGGCCGCCATCGGCCAGCAGGCTGTGGATGTGGGTCAGTGCGCGACGTGGCGAGGAGAAATGCTCGATCACATGGATCAGCAGAATCAGCTGCGGCGAGCCGGCATCGTTGAGGTCATACAGGTTGGTGTTTTCAATCCGGGTGAACAGCTTCGAGCGCGAGTAGCTGTTGAAATCGCGGTTCGGTTCGATACCCGCGGCACTGTGCCCGTGGGTCTCGAAGGCCTTGACCGTGCAACCGATGCCGGCACCGATCTCAAAGACTGATTCACTTCCGCTCAGGTAGGGCGTCAGTTGACGATGGATGCGCTCGCCATTGTTCCAGGCGCGCATCACGCGGCGTGCATTGGGAACCTGTTCACCATGATAATCCTGCCGGTAACGCGTGGCATAGTATTCGGCGACCTCTGCTTCGGAGGGCACCGGAAGGTGCATGACCAGGCCGCAGTCGCGGCACAAGCCGGTCTGCAGGGCCTCGCCATGCCGGTCGCTGGCGGAGATGATGCTGAAATCAACACCACCGCATAGATCGCAGCGGGGCGTTGCAGGTCTGGTTGTTGCTTTTTTCGAAGTGCTCATTGAGCCGCATGATAGTGATACGGAAGGCAGGTGGCTACGTTGACAAACGGCGCTAGGATGCAGCCATGCGATTGAGTCCCGAATTCCGTAAACAGTTTGTACAACATGAGATGCGCACCTACGGGCGCAAGAACGGCTTTGTCACCACCGGTCAGGAAGAGCGCCTGCTACGCTGGCTGCCGGTGATCGGCCTGCAGAAGGAGATGACGCTGGCCGATGCCGATATCCCGGCAGGCTCGCCCATCGTGCTCGAGATCGGCTTCGGTAACGGCGATTTTCTGGTGCATATGGCCGCGAGCCATCCCGACTGGACGCTGATCGGCGCGGAGATCTATTTGCCCGGCGTGGCCAAGGCGGTGGGACGGCTGGAAGATGCAGGGGTGATCAAGCGCTGCCGTATCACACAAATTCCTGCACAGTTCGTGCTCGAACATCAGGTGGCCGAGGGACAACTGGACGGTGTGATCATCAATCATCCCGATCCATGGCCCAAGCCGCGCCACCACAAGCGCCGGATCATTCAGAAGGATTTCGCCCTGCTGCTGGCATCAAGGGTGAAAGAGGGCGGCTTTATCAAGCTGGCCAGTGACAAGCCGGATCTGGCGGAATGGATGCGCGATATCCTCGATGCCACGCCGGGTCTGCGCAATGTGGCCGGTATCGGCGGATATGTGCCGCGCGATGCGGACCGGCCCGAGACCAAATTCGAACAGCGCGGTCATAAAGAAGGTCGCGGCAGCCAGTTTCTGCATTACATCAAGGAGACGACATGAGCCTGAAAACCAACCGGGATAAGCTTGTCATGACCGCCGTGCAGGGCGGGGTGGCCGCAGCACATCAGTGGGCGCCGTTCGAAGTCGGTTCCAGAGGGGAGATCATCGCCTGGCCTTCCACCGGCGGTATAACCTACAACGTCAAGGTCGGCGATTCGGTGTTCGGCTGGGCCGGTGAACATATCGAACCGGGTGTATCCACGACGCTGGATCACAAGAATCGTAAGTGCGAGGCGGGTTACCAGTTCCTGTCCTGCTGCGGTAACGAGGTGCGGGTGATCTCCGGAGCCGCCAAGGGTGCCAGGGGACGTGTGCTGGGGCATCACGGCGGGGTGGAGCATCTGATGCTGCAATTCGATGACGAGACGCTGGATATGCTGACCTGCGACGACAAGTTTCTGGTGCGCGGTTACGGGCAGGGGTTGAGCCTGCTGGATTATCCGGATGTGCATATATATAACACCGATCCCGATCTGTTCGAGCAGTGGGGTCTGCGCGAGACGAGCGATGGAAAGATCGAGGTGCCGGTACATGTGATCGTGCCGGGACATGCGATGGGTTCGGGCATCGGTTCGCTGTCGGTGACTACCGGCGATTACGACATCCTGTGTCAGGACGAGGAAACGGTGAAGGCGCATGGACTTGATCGCCTGCGTTTCGGCGATTTCGTGGCCGTGGTGGATCACGACAACCGCTTCGGGCGCACCTACCGCAAGGGTGCTTTGACCATCGGCGTGGTGATTCATTCGGATTCCCCGCTGGGCGGTCACGGGCCGGGCATGATGACCTTGATGAGCAGCACAGGTGGCGAACTGGTGCCGGTGATCCGCGAGAACGCCAATATGGGTGCCGTGCTCGGCATCGGACGATTTGCAACGGGCTCGGAGAGCTGAGATGGAGTCGATGCGTGTTGCCGTGATCCAGATGAATTCGGTCGATGATGTCGCGAGCAATCTGTTGCAGGCCGGCGAGTTGTTGCAGCGTGCTGCCGGTCTGGGGACAAGGCTGGCCCTGCTGCCGGAGAATTTTGCGTTCATGGCTCTGGATGATGCGGCCAAGCGGCGTGTTGCAGAGGCCGAAGACAAGTCCCATGTGCTGGATTTTCTCGGCGAGCAGGCTGTAAAGCTCGGCATGGCCGTGATCGGCGGCAGCGTGCTGCTGCGCGATGCGCACGGCGACAAACTGCGCAATAGCTGCGTGGCGTTCTCACGATCGGGCGAAAGGCTTGCGGTTTACGACAAGATGCATCTGTTCGATGCCGATGTGGTTGGCGAGGCCTACCGAGAATCGGATCTGATTAGGGCAGGGGACGCGCCGCAGCTTGTCGATATCGATGGCTGGAATGTGGGTCTGAGCATTTGCTATGACCTGCGCTTCCCGGCCTTGTACCAGCATTATTCGGCTGCCGGATGCAGTGTGCTGACGGTTCCATCGGCCTTCACCGTGCCGACAGGCAAGGCCCATTGGAAGGCCTTGCTGCGCGCCCGCGCCATCGAGAACCAATGCTTTGTGCTGGCCGCCGGACAAACCGGCACGCATCCGGGCGGGCGGGTCACATACGGACACTCGATGATTGTCAGCCCGTGGGGCGAGGTGCTGGTGAAACAGAAAGCAGGAAACGGGGTATTGATCGCCGATATGTCGCGCAGTGCACTGGAGTCCATTCGCACTCAGTTCCCCGTGCTGCGACACCGTCGTGCATGCGGCTGAACAGGCGTTGACCGTACTGATATAAAACCGCTTCCGGCATTGTATTTCTGCATGCAAGCTTTGCTGTACCGATGCTTAAGGTGCAGTGCGATGAATGGTGGCAACCGGGCTTGCCCCTCGGCTTGCGACGAACAGGGCAATTGTGCAGTTTTCGTGTCCAATTCAGATGGGAGGGGTGTCCATGAGAGACGAACTGATAAAGCTGCTGCGCGGTATTCTCAAGCACCCGGCGACGTCGATCGTCGTCGGCATAGCGCTGGTCGTTGTCGGCATCTGCGACGCCTATGAAACAGTGTTTGAAGACTTCATCGGTGTTGATGTCGGTGTGCACCATGGCCTGATCCTGTTCGGCAGTATCAAGGTGCTCGAAGCGCTGCTGCTTGTGCTCGAAGGAACGGAAAGCCTTGTGCTGGAAGAAGAGATCGAGGAAGCCGGAATATCCTGAAACGGGCATGGCTGGCGGTTCAATACGATATCGACAAGGGGGAATTGCATGAAATCAGGCGACCTTGTGTTTCTGGACACAGCGGAAGGCTCGGAGCTTTTCCACTCGGCGGAGGTTAAAAACCATTTCTGGTCTGTCGGGCGTTATTTCGAGACCCAGCTGTTTCTAACCTACTGCGGCATCGCCAGCAGCGTGATGGTGCTTAACTCATTGGCCATCGATGCGCCGGAAGACCCGCAGATTTATCCGTATACCATGTTCACGCAGGAAAATATTTTCACGCACAACGTGTTGCAGCGCCGCCGTCCGCTGGACGTCGAAATGGGCGGCAACACGCTGGAGCAGCTGGCCGATATTCTGGATGCGCTTGATGTGGAAGTGGAAACATACTTCGGCGCGGATTACGACCTGAACCGTTGTCGCGAAATCCTGATCGAAAGTCTGCAACATGACGGCAAGCGCATCATCCTGGATTTTAACCGGCGCGTGTTCAACGAAGAGGGCGCCGGGCACTTTTCCCCGGTGGCAGCCTATCACCGCGCCGAGGATCGCTTTCTGGTGATGGATGTGGCGCGGTTCAAGCTGCCGCCGTGCTGGGTGAAGGCCGAGCTACTGCACGATGCCCTGGTCGAGATCGACCCGACCTCGCAAAAGAGTCGCGGCTTCCTTACTGTGGCGGCCAAAGAAAGGTCCGGCACTGCCTGATATGTGCCGCTGGCTGGCTTATAGTGGGGCACCCATTGCGATGAGCGATCTGCTCACCAATCCGGAACACTCGATGATCGATCAGAGCCGGCACGCGCTGCAAAACATCGAAACCACCAACGGCGATGGGTTCGGAATCGGCTGGTACGGCGCGCAGAAAAATCCGGGTGTTTATCATAGCACTCAGCCGGCATGGAACGATGTAAACATCCGTTCGCTTGCTGCGCATATCAACTCCGGGCTGTTTTTGTCGCATGTGCGTGCCGCTACCGGCACCTCGGTGCAGAGCACCAACTGTCACCCGTTCTGTTTCGAGAACTGGCTGTTCCAGCACAACGGATCGATTCCCGAATTCGCTAAACTGAAGCGGCAGTTGCAGTTCGACGTCGCCCCCGAATTGTTTCCGTCAATCGCCGGCTCGTCGGATTCCGAAACCCTGTTTTTTCTCGCCCTGAGCTTCGGGCTGCGCGAAGACGCTCCCGCTGCACTGGCCCGGACCATCGGCCATGTGGAGCGCGCCCGTCAGGCCGCGGGTATCGAATTGCCGATCTGTTTCTCGGCGTGTGCCACGGATGGAACGAGTATCTGGGCGGTGCGCTACTCCAGCCACCGGCAATCACGCACCCTGTATCACAGCAAACACCCGCATTCCCTGCGCGAGCTGCATGACAGCTACGAACCGCTGCCCGAAGGTGCGGTGATCGTGGTATCCGAACCGCTGGATTTCATGTCCGAAGACTGGGCGGAGATACCCGAATCGTCGCTGCTGTGCGTCAGGGATGGAACCACAAGCATCGGGGATTTTATGCCGCTCTAGTCGCGCCCGGTATGAAGGAGTCCATGCCTCTGCGGCTCCTGCATGCCTGGCAGTGCTTTTCCGGCCCTGATTAACCCTGCAGATAAGATAACAGATGCCCGCTGAGCTCGCGCGCATCGTCTCCGGCCCCGTCCAGAAGCGTCGATTTGCGGCGGCGCAGGAACGGCAGGCCCATCACATACAGTCCGGGGGCATCTTCGATCACCCCGCCGTTATGGCGGATCTGTCCTTTATGGTCGAAAACGGGAACCTTCAACCATGAATAATCGGGCCTGAAACCCGTTGCCCAAAGAACCGTTCTGATGTCGCTTGTATGAAAATCGATGCAAAGCGGGGGAGAGGGGTCCACCTGAGTCGGGGGAAAACGACGGGGCGGTTCAACCGCCTGATCCAGGCCATTGTCTGTGATCCACGCATCGATGGCGTCGAGTAACCTGTTCATTTTGAGATCCGCCAGATCACATAGATTATGCAGCGAGCCGGCGAACAGACCCTTTCCGTTCTGCATGCCGACAAAACGTCCGATCTGCCTGATGCCGATGTCGCGCAGCGCATTGAGGTCGATGATTTCATGTTCGGCCGAGCCGATCAGTTGAAAGGACGGTACTTTTCTCGCCCTGACAATATCGTCGACCTGTTCGAAAGACTCGTCATGGCGCCCGGTTTTATCCATCCACCATTGGATATCACGGCCTCTGTACCTGCGCGGGACCCGGGTGTGCTCACCAATGGACAGGGTGACAGGACGGCCTGACAGGTGGATCTCCCGGGCCAGTTGAAGTCCCGTTGCCGCAGCGCCGACCACCAGCACGCCCCCTTGTTCCAGCTGTCCGGGATTGCGGTACGTTGTCGGGGTGAGCATCGCGATCGACGCCGGGAGCTGATCAGCGAATGCCGGGACCGATGCCTTGTTGAAGGCGCCGCTCGCCATCACCACGCTGCGGCATTGCCACTCGCCCCGGGTGGTGGAAACCCGGTACCCTGTGGCGTTTTTCTCAACACAGGTCACACGGGTCTGTGTCTGCACAGGTGCTGCAACGAGATCCGCATAGCGCTCGATCAGGGCAATGGTCTCTGGCATGTCGCGGTAACCATCCGGCTCATCCCCCTCATAGGCATAGCCCGGCAGACGGGATTGCCAGTTGGGTGTTAACAGCCGCAGGGAGTCCCAGCGCTCCGTTTTCCAAGTATTGGCCACTTCACCACGCTCAAGAACGACATGCTCAATCGAGCGATCACCAAGATACTTGCTCATGGCCAGCCCGGCATGACCGGCGCCTATGACGACGGTGGTGATTGTCTGCATGCTTCAGCCTATTCTACGACAACCGTGACGTTGGTCGGACTTGTGAGCATGTCGTAAACAGCCGAACGCTTTTGCGACTGGGCCACCAGCGCCCTGATATCATCATCGCTTGCATCGGCATCGATTTTATAGCTGACACGGATACCGTCGTATCCGTTACGAACATCACTGTCGATTCCCAGAATGCCCTGCAGGTCCATATCGCCTTCAACGGTTGCGATGACGGAACGCAGCTGGATATTTCTGTACTGGGCGATGGTTGCGATGCCGCCGGTCAAACAACTCGCCAGTCCGACCAGCACGTATTCAACGGGTGTGGCCCCGTTGTCTTCGGATGCAAATATTTCGGGGTGGTCCGCATCGAATCCGAACCTGGTTTTATGCTGCTGTTCTCCGCCAAGGCCGAAAAACTTCTCCACCGTTGAATAGGTATGCGTACCGTTCTTCCATTCGCAGGTTGCGCGCCATGTGAATCTGGCCGCTTCGGGTGCATCAGTCAGTGCCGACCGGGCTCCGACCAAAGCATCGACGTTGACACCGTTATCAATCGAATTACCTGTTTCCATATTCATCTCACCCTCCTGATGCATCTGAAGCAGCAACCATATGCAATATCCGGTTTCTTTCAAGCGATCTGTTCAATGAAATGATCTGTTCAATGAATCGCCGCGCCTGGATTGAATCCCGGCGAAGTACGTGCCCTGAAAAGGTCGGCAGCTCTGCAGGCTTGAAGTTGCCAAGATTATGCATATGGTGCCATTAACATGCCGATTCCAAAGAGATAATACCTCAATGTATCGTGCATGATGGCGGTTGACGATGAACCGGATATCACGATGGGGGAAACCATGAAAGTAGCGATTATCGGGGGGGGGGGTGTCCGGATTGGCTGCTGCCTACCATCTGAAAGAACAAGACCATGAGTTCAAGGTGTTCGAACGGGTGCACAACGTCGGCGGTAACGCCCGAACGATCCCGTTGAACGTCGGCGGGGTGAACCGCTGGGTGGATCTCGGTGTCAACGATTTCAACAAGAACAGTTATACGAACCTGATGGAAGTGTTCACCAGGCTGGGTGTTGAATATGCCCCGCTGGAGGATTCCACAGGTTATTCCAACATCGGCCCGGGCGGGGCATTCGATCCGGAAACCGTCGTGGGCTACACCATGCCCTCCAGTGACCGGCCGCAGATGGGGCACAATGCCCCCGAGGGGGTGCTCAAGGGTGCCGCCATGTTCGGCGATGCGATCAAGCGTTACCTGAAGCTGGAAGACATGGATCAGCACAAGGACATGCAATGGTGGACCATGGACCAGTTCGTGAAGTGGGCCGGCTTTCCCGATGACTACGTCTATCTGAACCTGTACCCGCGCATCAACGGCATGTACTTCGCCGGCATGATCCGGCCCAGCGAGATGCCGGCGCGTCAGGTGGCGCACTACTATTACCTGCAGGAAGGTTACGGCACGGTCCTGCCCCCCGAGCGTCAGTACTGGGTGGGAGGTACGGTGAACTGGATCCGCAAGCTTTCCGCCTATCTGCAGCATGGGCTGCCACAGGTGATCTTCCGTGGGGTGAAGGCGCAGATCGAGTTGCTGGATAGCGGCAAGGTGCGTGTGTACACGCTGCCGGTGGATGCCGCTGCGGGCAGCAAGCCGCAGACCGAGGATTTCGACAAGGTGATCGTGGCCGTGCAGACACGCACGCTGGAGGAGATCTACTATCGCCAGGAGCAGGTTCCCGCGATGGTGAAACAGCTGAAAAACGCCATGAGCATGGAAACCGACGAGGTGGTGGCGCATACATCCACGGCGAATATGCCGCCGGACCCGAACCTGTGGGCCACCTACAACATCAACGTGTTTGCCGACCGTGACAGTCCGGAACGCTACAACATCACCTACTGGGCGAATCGCCACCAGAACGATCCGAAGAATCCGACATACCGGGGTATGACACCGCAGTTCTTCCTGACCCTGAATCCGCTGAATCCGGTCCCCGATATCTGCCGTCTGAACAACAAAACTTTCGGGGACTGCACGATGTTCAAATTCTATCACTACCGCCTGAACGTCGAGGCAACCAAGGCACAGGACAATATCGCGCCGGTGATGATGAAAGGCATCGACAATGTGTATTTCACCGGTGGCTACACCCAAGGGGCCGGCTTGCACGAGGAATGCTGGATCTCGGGTACCCACGTGGCCAAGCATGTGCTTGACGATGCGCATGAGAATCCGCACATCTATCTCACAGATGACGTGGCGGACAAGCTGAAGGTGGCCAGGCGTCACCCGACGCCGCGTTACCTGCTCGATCTGATGTAAGGTCGGGGAAGTCCCACGAAACAGCGCGCCGGGGGACACCCGGCGCGCTGTGCATTTCAGTGAGGCAGAGTCGGTTGCTTATGCCGCGGACGACTCCGCGGCATGGCTGTAGTCGCTGCGCTCCTCGATGCGGCGGCGTTCGACCATCATGTATTCCAGAGTCTCGATGGTGGAGCCCACGGCCTTCTTCCATTCCGGCCGGTCGGTCATGGACATCACCAGCACCGCATCGCCCAGCACCTCGCTGATGCTGCGCGTTTTCGCATTTGGATCGCAGTAGAAGGCCGGGCCGGCGTTGCCAAGTTGCGGCTGGTTCGGGTCGATGGGTGAGGACATCAAAAGGACGGCGAGTTCCGGAAACACCTTTTTCATCAGCCACATGGATTGGGTGAAGTAGATGCTGTAGTTGAACGGGTTGCTGAAGGTCTCGTTCAGTGCATCGAGGAACAGGCGCCAGCAGTCGTCGAACAGGCCGGATAGTGCTTTCAGCGGGCCGGAGAGTTGATGGGCCTTGATGTCCGGCAGCATCGGGTACACCTCGCCGATGGGTATGTTGCCGTCGGCGATCTCGCGGAAGTTGTCGAAGTGCGACAGTTCCATCGCACCGTCCGGACCGCATGGCTGGTACTCTTTCCCCTTGGTGCCCTGGGTCTGGATGAGGTTTTCCTCGATGGCGATGATGGCGTCGCGCAGGCTGCCCACGGCCTTCAGATAACCGCCGCCGTTGGAGTAGATGCCGTTGGTGCCGTATTGCCGCGCCGCATGGGCGAACAGGTCGGGTTTCTGTTTGTGCACGGTGATGAAGCCGTCGATGATGCCCTTGTAGAACTGTCCCAGTGTTTCCCAGCCCGAGGCCTGGGCGGGTGCTGCGTCATGAGAATCGTGCACCGTCCATGACGGGCGCTCGATGACCATCAGTGTGTCGCGTGCAAACTCCCGGGTGAGCGGCGAAAGATGCACCTCGAAGCCCTGATGATAGTGCGGCAGCGGCAGGGGGTAATTCGGCGTGTAGGGCGGCTGGATCAAAGGTGCCGAACCGATAGCGTTGAGCAGGTTGCAGTTCAGCGCCAGATGCAGCATCTCCTCCATCAGCACGCCGCGCATGAGCCGGAACTCCGGGCTGCCCTGATCCCTGATCGAATACATCGCCGTGAAATAGGGCGGCAGCACCCCCAGTTCCACTTGCACCGCCGTGCGCAGTGCGTTGACCAGCTCATCGTAGCTGGTAATGGATTCCCCATGATCATGTAATTGCATCGTCTCCCCATTGTTGACCCTGTACGGTTTTGATCTGGTCCAGGAAGATGCGGGTCTCCCGGCTCATATAGGTGAAGTTCACCTCGCTGCAACCCTTTCCGCAATCTTTGCCACAGTCCTTCATGACCTTGGCATACACATGGGTGTCCGCGGGAAGCCCCGGCGAATCGAGGTGAATCTTCATGTTGGCATGTTTCTCCAGCTTGCCGTCCACGGCAAGCATGGCGTAGTGGTCGGCCAGCGCGAGGATGGCACCGGTGATCTGTCTGCCTTGCGAGGACTTGCCCTCGACCAGTTCCACCCTTATCGGCAAGCCGTTCGCCAGTTTCCGGTATTCGATGACCTTCTCGGGCAGTTGCAGCTTGAAATCTCCGTTAATGCCAGTGATGTCGTGCATGACGACCGGTTCCTTGATGCCCTTGAAGTTGGTGGAAAACTCGCCGGCCACCTTGATCTCGGTGGTCAGGGCATCGAGTGTGGATTGTGTGGCCAGCACCTGGCCGCCGACGGTGAACGACTCCACGCGCGCTGCAAGATTCACATTGCTGCCCACCACGGCGTACTTGGTGCGCATGTCCGAGCCGACGTTGCCGGCGACCACCTGGCCGGTGTTGATACCGATGCCCATGTGCAGCTCCGGAAAACCCTTGGCGGTGATGCGTGCGTTGACCTTGTTCATGGTCATCTGCATTTCCATGGCGCAGGCCACGGCGCGGTCGGCATCGTCCGGTTTCGCGCTCGGCGCGCCGAACACGATCAGGATACCATCACCCATCAACTCATTGATGGTGCCGGAATACTTGAAGACAATACGTGTCATCTCCTCAAGATAAATATTCAGCAGTTCGACGACGTGTTCCGGCGGCAGGGATTCGGAAATAGCCGAGAAGCCGCGCAGATCGGAAAACAGGATGGTCACCGGCAGCGTCTGGCCTCCGAGATGCAGGCCTTCCGGGGTTTCCAGGATGCTTTCCACCACCGCGTCGGACATGTAACGCCCGAAGGTTTTCCTGATGAAGCGGTTCTTCACTTCCAGCTTGCCCAGCGCGTCGCTCAGGTCGGAGGTGCGCTCCTTGACCTTCTTCTCCAGATTCAGATTCATCTCCTGCAGGTGGTCGCGCTGCCGGTTCAGCTGGTCGGTCGAGGACAGGAAGCCCGAAATGGCCGTGAATGTGTTCACATCCTCCCTGGCCAGAGGCGGATAGAAGGGCTTGGCCTCTTTCAGCCGCCCGGAAACCAGCAGGCCGATGGTCCGATCGTCCTGCCGGATGGGCACGGCGATGAAGAACGGGATGGGGATGAAGTTCTTGGCGCGCAGCACCATCTCGTCCTTGCCGGTACGTCGGTTGGCCAGCAGGTGGCCGTTTTCCATCCAGTCCTCGTCCATGGGCATTTCGAGGTCCTCGATGTCGTAGACCTCCATTTCGGAGAAACCGCTCCAGAATGCAGGACGCAGCACGCCCTCGCTCTCGAACAGCACCATGGATTTGTCCATGTTCAGGGTCATATTGATGCTGCGAATGACCAGCGGGCAGAGCTTGTCCATGGTCTGCTGGCTGTTCAGCCTGTCCTGCAGCTCGGAAAGGATGGCGAAGCCCTGCCGCTTGATGCGCAGCTCGTTGTTGAGCATCGACAGCGAGGAGTCTTTTTTCACATTCTGGCCGGCCAGTTCATCGGCCAGCGAGCCGTAGTATTCGCTGGAGCGCTTCTGATCGGCCAGTTCCGCAGCAATATTGCGCAGGCAGTCGCGTAATTCGTCGCTACTCATGTCCTGATAGGGGTCATCCGCAGCATCACTGCTGTCGTCCGCCGTTTTTGTCGCACCAGTGGCCGCGACATTAGCCGTGACCGAATGCTTCGCGCCGCTGCTGCTCAAGGCGTTGAGCTGGTCGAGTTGCAGACGCTGCCGGTTCATCTGGTCGGTGACCGAGAGAAAGGCTGCGATGGTGATCAGGGTGCTTGCATCCTCTTCGACCAGTGGCGGATAGAAGGGCATCGCTTCTTTCATGCGCCCGGAAAGCATCAGGCCGGTGATTTTTCCCGCTTCGCGAATGGTCACACAGACAAAGTAGGGCAGGCGGGTCATGTTACGGATCTGCTGCACATCGGCCTCGCCTCGCGTGTTGCGGTTGCCTAGCAGGAAGTTGACCTTCATCCACTCAGCTAGCAGCGGCAGATGGATGTGCTCCAGGCTGAAGGCTTCGGCTTCGGTATAGCCGCTCCAGTATGCGGGGCAGAATGCGCCGTCGCGCTCAAGCAGGACCATGGTCTTGTCCATGTTCAGCTCGGTGTTGATCTCCTGCATCGTGGTGCGGCACAGCTCTTCGAAGGGGCTTGGAGTTCCGAATGTGTCGTGCAGTCGGGAGAGAATGGCGAGGCCCTGTTTCTTGGTGTGCAGCCTGTGGTTCAGCGCGGTCAGATGGGAATCCATCCTGAGATTCTTTCCGGCGAGTTCGTCGGACAGGCCGGCGTAGTAATCGCTCTCGCTTTGCAGCGCCTGAAAGCGTTCCTCGGAGACGCGGATACGTTCGTCCAGTTCGTCCGGGTTGATGTCGCCGGTCGCTGCATCGCCGGCCAGCGGCAGCAGTTCGATGGATGCTTGCCCGGTTGCAACGGGGGAAGCCAGTGAGCCGGGTTCACCTTCGCTGACGATGGCCAGCACGCCTGTCCAGTCCAGCGCCATCGGTTCACCGGCCACCGGGCCGATCTCCACGCCGGTATAGAAGCCGAGCAGGGGGATATCGCCGAGCGTGCGCTGCACCTCCTCGGCATCCTCGTCGTCGAAGCCGGAGTAGGAGGCGGCGCGGCCGGCGCAGTCGATGTATAGTGCGAACACCGGCTTGCGGTCGCCGACGCGTGCCAGCACCTCATTCACCTTTTCATGGATATAGCCGAAGTTCACATCGCGGCGCATCAACTGAACTTCAGAGCCGGGCACCAGATCCGGCTCGAACATCACCAGCCCTTTGCGCTCGAGGTCCACGCCCATGCATAGCCGGTTGGCGTAGTTGTTTTCAACGAATTCGCCGAATTTATCGCCGCGATTCACTCCGAGCGTGACGAAAAAGCTGTAGTCGCGCCAGGTCTTGCCGGAATCCGGTCCGAGCAACTCCGAAATCTTGTCCAGTGCGGGTACGCCGTCGATCTCCAGCACCACATTGCCTTCCGATTTGGTGATGCGGTGGTAACGGCTGGCCGGGCGGCAACCGTGCATGATGGTGGCATCGATGCGCAGCGAGCCGGAAAGGGCCAGTGCGATGGCGGATTGCTGATGCAACCGGCCGTTGCACCACTGGAAGGTTTCGCGGCATTGCATATCGCCGACCATGCCGGCACCGACCAGCGTCGGCGGCCAGCGATCCATGCTCTGTTTCATCCCGTCGAGCACATAGGTGGCCATGTTCATCTTGAATCGCCCGGACATGCGGTTCACCGCGTCGTATAGCAGCACCAGTGAAGGGTTTTCGGTATCGAAGCTGTGCCGGCCGATGCTTTTTGCGAGTTTCTCGCCGACCTTTGCTTCGTTGTCGGCCAGCCCGCCTTCAGAGAAGATATCGAAGACGGCTCCGGCTGAAGGCGAGAGCAGCAGGATGCCGACCTGGAAGCCATCGTAGGCCAGCTTGTCGTTGGTGATGATGCCGACGGCATAGCCGCCGATCAGTTCGCAGCCCCGGCCGATGACGCTCTGCACGCCTTCCTGCAGGCGCATCGGATCGTGCCGTGCGGTGGACATGAGCATGGCAAGCTTCCAGCCGCTGTGGTTGCCCACCGAGGAAGAGGCCTGCCTGGCCGCCTCGAAGCCAGCCTGAAACGAATCCTCAAGCTCGCTGAATCCGACTGCTGCGATGCTATTACCCATGCTCTCCCCGCATATTCAAATCCCGGAGACCGCCGCTGGCGGCATGGCCCCGGAAATGAGCACGATTACTCGATGATCAGATTGGTGGTGATTTCTAGTGGCAGTTCCAGGGTGTTTTTCATCGGCGATTTCCTGTCGATGATCTCCTTCACCTTGCGCACCTCAGCCTCGTCGGCATCGCTCTTCGCGCGGATGTTCAGGTTGATGCGCAGCGCGCCGTTCGGAATGGTGTCCGTCTTGTCCAAGCCGAACACGCCGCGTACGTCGAAGAACACATCGCAATCCATGTCGATTTTCTTGAATTCGGTGCCGAACAGCGCGCCGTTGGTGGCCATGCCGGCGGTGATACAGCCGCACAGTCCGGCGGCGATGGTTTCCACCGGGTTCGGACCTTCGTCCACGCCGCCCAGCTGTGCCGGCTCGTCCACGATCATCTCGAAATTCCGGTCCTCGCGTGCGATGTTCTGCTCATTGGCATACATCTCGTTAACGCGCACCTTTGTCTGCGTGCCGCCCGCCCAGCTGGATTCCACATGGAAACGCACCTTGGACAGATCGTTGTTTTCCTGAATGGCACCGATCAGCGCGCTGATGTTGTTGAGATTGACCCCGTTGATGTGCTCGGACATACCTTCCCCTTTCTGTGAATTGAATCCCTTTCCGGATGTTCCCCATGTCCGGAAATTCCTAATGCGAACACTGGCTGTTTTTCGGAGACAATCAACCTGTCTGTGACATTTATCACACGACTGTTTCGCGCGGAAGCTTGATGCGCTGATTCACCTGATATTCCATATGCCGCGAAAAACGCTGTGCTGCGCGCTACTAGTGCCCAGCCTGCCAATGTAGCGGTGCTTCGTGCATGGCGGCCATCTGTTCTTTCAGGGTGAGCAGGTGCTCTTCCCAGTAGCGCTGTGTGTTGAACCAGGGGAAGGCATCGAGGAACACCGGGTCGTGGCGTCGCTTCGCCAGCCATGCGGCATGGTGCATGATGCGCAGGGTGCGCAACGGCTCGATGAGGCGCAGTTCGGCGGCATCGAAGTCGCAGAACGCGGTGTAGCCGGTCAGCAGGGTGTCCAGCGTGGCCTCCATCTGTGCCGGTTCGCCGGAAAGGAACATCCACAGGTCCTGCACGGCAGGTCCGTTGCGTGCGTCGTCGAAATCCAGGATGTGGGGTCCGCCAAGCGAGCGCTGCGGGCCTTCCTGCCACAGGATGTTGCCGGGATGCGCATCGCCCTGCAGGCGGATCATGCGCGCATCCACCGCATCCATGATGTCTTCCACGGCATCGAGCAGGTCTTCGCCGAGATGCCGGTAGGAGTCCTGCAGATCGCGTGGCAGCAGGCCTTCATCGAGCAGGTATTCGTAGGATTCGTCGCCGAAGCTGTGCACATCCAGAGCCGGGCGATGTGTAAAGCGGCGGATGGAGCCAGCGGCATGCAGACGCCCGAAGAAACGTCCGAGCTGCTCGATGTGTGCAGCGTTCTCCAGATCCGGGGTGCGTCCCGGCATGAAGGGGTAAAGGGCGAAGCGGTAGTCATGGAAGTGATGCAGGGTGGTGCCATGGATACACATCGGCGGCACAGCCGGGATATCCAGCTCCTGCAGCTCCAGCGTGAAGTCGTGCTCTTCGAGGATCGCCGCATCGCTCCAGCGCGCCGGGCGATAGAACTTGGCGACCAGCGGGGAAGCATCCTCCAGACCGATCTGGTAAACGCGGTTCTCATAGGAGTTCAGCGCCAGCTGCCGTCCGCTGCATGCGAACCCCAGACTTTCCACGGCCTGCAACACCTGCTCCGGCCCGAGGCGATAGAAGGAGCCGGTTTCGGGATTCTGCGGATTGGATGGATTCGACATGGCTTGAGGCTGTTGTGTTGTGCATCGGGGGGCAAGCGGCAAGTGCAATTGTCCGCCGTCACGATTAACCTTTGCGGATGATAACGAGCACACAGGGGAGTCCGATTTGAACGACCAATCATCCACAGCCGGCAGGCCGGATCGCGAACAGCTGCGTGCCCACCGGCAGATTTTCTGGGATGCATGGCAGAAGGCGCAGGCCGATCTGCCGCTGGATGCGTTGCAGGTGCGCATCGCCAGGGTGATCGCGCTACATCCGGAATATCACCATTATTTCAATGATCTGGAAGATTTCCTTGATCGGGATTTTGAAGTTGATAACGGCATGAATCCGTATCTTCATCTCTCGCTGCATCTGGCGCTTGAGGAGCAGGTGGCCATCCGCCAGCCGCCGGAGGTGGCGAACTGCCTTGAGTTCCTGATGACCCGCAAGGGTTTGGAGCGGCACGACGCGCTGCATGCCATCCTCGAGGTGCTGGCCGAGACGGTGTATTTCGCTCAGCGTAAGGGCGGGGAACCCGATGTGCCGGCCTATGCGGCGGGCGTGAAGAGACTGATGCAGTCATGAGATTCTTCCTCGTCACCCTGTTTTTCTTCTTCGCGCCGGTCATCCTGATGTTCGCGCTGCGCCATCTGACGCTGCTGCTGCGTATCTGGCTGGCTTTCCGGCGGGCGCGCAATAGCAGGGACGAAAAGGTGATCGATATAACGCCCGGGAAACCGGAACCTGCTTCGCGCAGGTTCATCGCTTTTGCCGTGCTTGTCGGGGTGGTATGTGCAATCCTTGTATGGATGCGACTGGGCGAACCGGTGCATCAGCAGGGGGCGTATGTGCCGGCGCATATCGATGCGCAGGGTCATATCGTGCCCGGGCATTACTCCAAACCCTGACGCAGGCGTCATTCATGCCTGATCTTTTCACATTCTCAAAAAACAGCACTCCGGTTGTTCGTGAAGCTGATGCGACAAAGGCGGTGTTGAGCGGCGATGCACTGCTGCTTGCAGCCTCTTCCCAACTGGCCACGGACTGGAAGCGCAGGCTTGTGCTTGCCGCCGCTTCCGGCGTTTGCCCGACACCTGAGGTTTTTGCATGGAAGTCATGGGTCGCAACCCTGGCCGGTGATATGCCGGAGTTGCCTGTCGCGCTCGGCGAATTGCAGGAATTGTTGCTTTGGGAACGGGTGATCGGTTCAGATAGATCATTGGTTGCCGATGCTCCGGTGCGCGGCCTTGCCCGACATGCCACTCAGGCTTGGTCGTTGATGCAGACATATGGCATCAAGGCAGAAGAACTCGCCGGGCACGGCGAGGAAGCCGATGCGCTGCTCCGCTGGATTGCCGCCATGCAGCGCGAACTTGCCGCGATGGGGCGGATACTGTCAGCCGATGTGCCCGGATTGTTACTCCCCGGCATCCCCGGTCTGGTAGGTCACAAGCGTATATTGCTCGACGGCTTCTACGATTTCACGCCGATACAGCAGGCAGTTTTCGGCGCACTGCGGGACAGCGGGGTATGCTTCGGACAGGTGGGGTTGGAACATATTTCCGCGCAAATCGAACTCACAGCCTGCATGGATGCGGAGGCCGAATACCGGCATGTGGCGCGATGCATCGCGGATATGCTGCATAACGAGCCGCAGGCGCGAATCGGGGTGGCGATCAGCAGACAGGTGAGCGATGTGTCCGCATTGCGACGCAATCTTGATACGCAGCTTACGCCACGCACCCGGCTTGCAGATGGTATGCAGTCGGTGCTGATGGCCGGGGATGCCTTGTCGTCTGCACCCATCGTCCGCCAGATGCTCCGCCTGCTGCAACTGGCGGGTAAACCCGGAGCGCCGTTTACAGATGTTTCCCCCTTGTTGTTTTCGCCCGGCATCAGGGGCTTTGGTGCCGAGCGGCAGGCACGCGCCGCCCTCGATGCCTTGTTGCGTGCGACAGGCAGGCATTATGTCGGGTTCAAATCGCTGCTGTCTGCGGGAATTTTGAGCGATACCCCGCAACTTGCGGAGATCTTCAGGCTCATGCTGCGCTGGGATGTTTCACCGCGTTCGGCGGGCGAGTGGGTGAATGCCGTTCACGGCTTCTTGCAGGCCACCGGGTATCTGCGTGCCGACAGCGAAGGGAACGAGAATGCGGTGTCGCGAAGCAACACGGAGATCCGTCAGCTCAATGCATTCCGCGAGTGTCTTGTATCTTTGGTCGCCGCCGATGCGGTTAGTCCGCCGATGGAATGGTCCCGTTTCCTGTCGCTGCTTTCCGCGGCCAGTCATGCAGCGCAACTCAATCAGCCGGCCATCCGGCCGCAGGTTCAGGTGCTATCCCTGCCGCAGATGTGCGGCTTGCGTTTCGATGCCGTGTTTGCGGTCGGCATCGATGACGAGGCGCTGCCTTTGCCGGTACAGACAGCCGCGCTTCTGCCGTTTTCCGTGCAGCGAGAGCACGGTTTGCCATGCGCCACGGCTGCATCTGCTTTCGCCGAGTCGGCCTTCCAGTGGTGTCAGGTCTTGCAGGCGGCTCCGCGCGTATTCGCAAGTTTCGCCCGCAATCGCGATGCGCAGGAACTCAATGCCTCACCGCTGCTTGCAGGCTTCGCTGCGCTTCCCGATATGATTGAAACGGCAATAACAGAGCGGATCGATACCGAGACATTCAACGATGCCCCGGATGTCCCCATGCGTGCCGACGAGAAGGTGGAAGGAGGTTCCGGCATCGTGAAGCATCAATCAGCCTGTGCCTTCCGCGCCTTCGCGATGCACAGGCTGGGGCTGGCGCCGCTGGATACACCGCAACCCGGCATCGATGCCGCAGCCAAGGGTTCGCTGATTCATCTTGCGCTGGAATATATCTGGACACATATCGCCTCGCAGCCGGTTTTGCTGGCATTGGAAGAAGCCGAACTTTCGGCACTGATCGAAGCATCGATTGTGCATGCGTTTGCTGAACTGCGTTCACCCATGCCGGATGCGCTGCGCACCTTCGAGAGCGAACGCATGCGCCGCGTGCTGGCAGAGTGGCTGCAACTGGAGAAAGAGCGTCCGCCGTTCTTCGTGGAAAGCTGTGAGAAGCCTTATCAGTTGCAGCTTCCCGAGGGTGGGAGCGTGTCGTTTCCGGTGCGTCTGAAAGCCGACCGTATCGAACGCAACAGCGAAGGGCGGAAGCTGCTGATCGACTACAAGACCGGCAGAAAACAGAGCATCGGCCAGTGGACGGGTGAGCGCATGCGTGAACCTCAACTGCCGCTGTACAGCATGGCCGAGGATCTGGGCGAGGATGATGCCGTCTGCTTTGCCCGCGTGCGCAGTGGCGAGATGGGTTTCGAGGGACTGTGCGGCAACGATACCGGTATCAGGGGTATCTCGGTGTATAAGGGCAGCGATGAGCAGGCGGAGGACTGGCCTGCACTGCTGGCTGTCTGGCGGCAGCGCATCAATGCGCTGGCCGGCGAGTTTGTTTCCGGGCGCTCCGAGGTGATGCCGCGTGATGCGTCGGCCTGCCAGTATTGCGGGCTGGAAGCGGTTTGCCGCATCGATGAGATCGGATTTCCGGATGATGAGATGGACGAGGAGGAGGGGGCGTGAGTGTCGAGGTCCGCGCTGTAGCGATCGATCCCGCAGGCTCCTATCTGGTGCAGGCACCGGCCGGTTCGGGGAAAACCGAACTGCTCACACGGCGCATCCTGAAGCTGCTTTCTGTGGTGGACGAGCCGGAGGAGATCCTCGCCCTGACCTTCACCCGCAAAGCTGCGGCGGAAATGCGTGGCCGTGTTGTTGATGCACTGAATATGCCCAGGCCGCAGGATCCGGATTCGCATCGCATGGACACCTGGCTTCTGGCATGCGAAGCCAATGCCCGCTCGCAAGCACGTGGCTGGCATCTGGCCGATCACCCGTCTCGCTTGCGTATGATGACGCTGGACAGCTTCACGCATGCGCTGGCGCGCCAGCTCCCTTTGCTATCGGGTCTGGGCGATATGCCCTCTCCGAGCACGCATGTGATGCCGCTTTACAGGGAAGCCGCCGAATCGGCCGTGGCAACGTTGATGAAGCGCAGTGCAAACAAAGCACAGGCTGTGTTGCTGCATCAGGATCACAATATGGTGGCCCTGATCGGCTTGCTGGCCGATATGCTCGGCAAGCGTGACCAGTGGTTGCGTGAGGTGCAACTGCATGCCGGCGACCCATCAGGCTTGCGTGCCATGCTGGAGCAGGGGTTGTCCGGCATCATGGCGCAGAAGCTGGATTCCTGTGCTGCTATGATCCCGATCGAGGTGCGCGGTGCTCTGCCGCCCCTGATGCAGGTCGCAGGGATGAATCTTCAAGACCCGGTGCTTGGCGGGATCGATGCATGGCCGGATGCCGATGTGCAGGCCATCACCACATGGCAGCGCATTGCCGATTTTTTACTGACCAAAAGCGATGCCGCGTTCCGCAAGCGGGTGGACAAGAACGCCGGGTTTCCGCCGGACAAGGCATTCCTGGAAAGCAAACAGCAGTTCCAGCAGATGCTGGAGATCCTTTCCTGCATCAACGGCTTGGCTGCGCGCTTGCACGAGTTGAGAGACTTGCCGCCCGAGCCGCGTTTCGACGATGGGCAATGGCAGGTGCTGGAGGGACAGCTCTCCCTGCTTCTTCTGGCCAATGCCCAGTTGCAGAAGTTGTTCGAGCAGCGCGGCGAGGCTGACTTCATCGAGATCGCGCTGCGTGCGATGCGTGCGCTGGAGGATGAACACGGCAATCCGACCGATCTGCTGCTCAGGCTGGACTACCGTATCCATCACATCCTTGTCGATGAGTTTCAAGATACATCCATGTTGCAGATGCGCCTGTTGCGAAGCCTCACCGAGGGTTGGCAGGAGGGAGACGGCAGCCATCGCACACTGTTTATGGTGGGCGACCCGATGCAGTCGATCTACCGCTTTCGCAAGGCAGAGGTGGGCCTGTTTCTGCTGGCGGCGCTGAATCGGGCCGGTCTGCCGCAGGTTGAGGCACTGCCGCTGGTGCGCAATTTCCGCTCCTCACCGGATATCGTGGGCTGGGTGAATCGTGCGTTTTCCCGCATCTTTCCTGATCAGCCGGATATCCTGATGGCCGCCGTGGGCTATGCAGAATCAAAGGCCGCCTTATCGCATGCCGGCGGCGTGCATCTGCATGTGCAGCAGGGCAAGGATGTCGCGGTAGAGGCGCGGGCCGTGCTCGAGGTCGTGCAGCGCGAATTGACGATCGAGAGCCAGCGCATCGCTGTGCTGGCCCGTTCGCGCAAACACCTGCACGGCATCATGCAGGCGCTTCAGGAAGCGGGTATTGCTTATCGCGCGCTTGGTATTCTGCCACTTCATGCCAGGCCTGAGATCCGCCTGATGCGTGCGCTGCTGCATGCACTGATGCATCCGGCGGACCGTGCTTCGTGGGTGGCTCTGCTGCGCGCTCCTTTTTGCGGGCTGGATACGCTCGCGCTGCATGCTCTGCTTTCCGGAGATCAACGACCGGTTGCGGAAATTCTTGCCGACGGGGCCTGCATCGCCCGACTGGACGAGGATGCACAGGCGCGCGTCGGGCATCTCAGGGCCGCACTGTGCGTATGTATTGAGATGGCCGGACGGGTACAGCTACGTCCCTTGCTGACGCATGCGTGGGAGCGATTGGGTATGCCGCGTTTTAGCGGTGAAGATGCATCGCGCAATACCGAGGCCATGCTCTCGCTGGTTGAGGAGATGGACGAGGGCGGCTGGTTGCGCTTCGATCTGCTCGATGAGCGTCTGGAAAAGCTGTATGCGGCTCCCGACTCAACGGAAGCCGCAGCGCGTGTGGAGCTTCTCACCATGCACGGTGCCAAGGGTCTGCAATGGGATGTGGTCATTCTGCCGGGACTGGGTCGCGGTACCGGCAGGGGGGATGATCCACTGCTCGCATTCACCGAGGTGCCGGTGGCTGACGGGATACAACCATTCATCGCGGTAAGAGGTGCGGTGCGCAGCAGCGATACTATTTACGGGTTGGTTCGAAGCGTTGAAAAAGTTCGTGAAAACAATGAGTTGTCGCGCCTTCTTTATGTGGCGTGTACGCGTTCGGAAACATCGCTTCATCTGTTCGGGCACGTCTCGGAGAAGAGCGGGGAGGCAGGTTCCGGCTCGTTGCTTCGACTGCTGTTGCCGGACGCAATCGCCGGTGAATGCTTCGGCGCCTCGGTGCACATGATAGAAGAAACCGGATCGGTCGATGCATACCATCGTCCCCGGTTGACCCGCATGCAGACTTTGCCGCCGATGCCTGATGCAGATGAATCTCCCGCAGATGCCGAAAGCGAATATCTGTGGGCGGGTCCGGAAGCCGCCCCCATCGGTAAGGCGGTACATGCTGCATTGCAGCATGTGGCCGAGCGCGGCCTTGAGCATTGGGGTGAAGGCGATTCGACAGTTGAGCTTGATCGGGCGCGGCGCATGTTGCTGGCCGACGGATTATCCGGCACTTCGCTGGAAGATGCCGTGCAAAGGACTCAGGCAGCCTTGCAAAAGGTGCTATCCAGCGAACGTGGTCGCTGGCTGCTATCCGGCTTGCATGACGATGCGCATTGCGAATGGATGTTGAGCAGCACGCATGAAGGCATGGTTTCCCATCATATCGTCGATCGCAGCTTCATCGGCAGTGACGGGGTTCGATGGGTGGTCGATTACAAAACAGCCAGTCATCAGGGTGGCGATCTGCAGGCGTTTCTGAACATGGAGGTGCAGCGGCATGGGGGGCAACTTGCCCGCTATGCGTCCCTGCTGAGCGCACGCGAACCTGAGCGAGTTGTGAAAACCGCGCTGTATTTTCCCATGATGGATGCCTGGATCGAGGTGGGGCCAGCGGGTGACTGAGTGCCCGACGGTTGAGCGATCGGACGGTTCAGTGTTTCCTTTTCTGTCCTGATGAAGGTCTGCGCATCAGGATCACATCGGCAACATCATGCTTTTTCTCTCTGAACCCGTGATGCATCAATAGTTCTTTCAGTTTTTCCTGTTTCTCAGGGACGGCTGAAAAGATATGGGACTCGAGGTCTCTCTTGTCAGGGGTATCGAGGCAGACCAACCGGCGATTGTTGTTCAGCCGGATGCTGTCCAACTGTTTGTAGTCGATATGGCGGGATGCGCTGAGCAGTGATGCAGGATGATTTTTTTGCGAAATCGGTGTTGGTGACCAGTTCCCGCATTCTGAAAAGACGCACGAAGAGTACTGTAAACAGGGCGATGACGACAAGGTTCCAGTATCCGGAGCCGGCCAGCGCCTCCATTTTCGGATCCGGTAATACGCTTGCGATATAAATATTGGCACCGATAGCAAAGGCAATGATCCCCACATCGGTGATGGTCGCCGCTGTCTTCTTGAAACAGATCGCTTCTTCCATCGTTTCTCCTCTTCGCTAGAGGGTCGCTCAATACTGCTGCATGCACAGACATGAGTCGCGGGTATGCTGCTCGCAGCCGGCTTGATGCTCAATGAATAGTAATCAGCGGTAACATCAGATAATATGCAACGCCATTGGATTCGGACGAGGGGATGACGATGTCGGATTTGCTGCAATGTGAGGCATGGAAAGCGCTTCAGGCGCACTACAAGGACATGTCGCATGTCCATATGCGCGACCTGTTCAGTCAGGACACAAAACGTTTCGAGCGTTACAGCCGCCTGTTTGCAGGTGACGATATCCTTGTTGATTTTTCCAAGAATATTCTCAACGACGAAACTCTGGAGCTGCTGATGCAGCTTGCCCGCGAGCGCGATGTTCCCGGATGGATCGAGCGCATGTTCAAGGGCGAAAAGATCAACAACACCGAACACCGTGCCGTGTTGCATACCGCACTGCGCAACCGTTCCAACGATCCTGTGATCGTGGACGGTCATGATGTGATGCCGGATGTGAATCGTGTGCTTGAGCAGATGCGTGCCTTCACCGAGGCGGTGCGTTCCGGTGAATGGAAGGGTGGGACGGGCAAGGCCATCACCGATATCGTTAACATCGGTATCGGAGGTTCCGACCTCGGTCCGGTGATGGTCACCCAGGCGCTGACTCCATTCGGACGCGATAAGCTGCACATGCATTTTGTCTCCAATGTGGACGGTACGCATATGGTCGAGACCCTGCGCCATCTGCATCGCGAAACGACGCTGTTCGTGATTGTTTCCAAAACCTTCACCACGCAGGAAACCATCACCAACGCACGCACGGCGCGCGACTGGTTCCTGACCCGTGGCGGCTCCAAGACCCAGGTGGCCAAGCATTTCGTGGCTGTGTCCACCAATGCCAAGGCAGTGTCGGCTTTCGGCATCGATACCGAGAACATGTTCGAGTTCTGGGATTGGGTGGGTGGTCGCTATTCGCTGTGGAGTTCGGTGGGGCTGTCCATCGCACTGTATCTCGGCATGGATAATTTCGAAGATCTGCTGGCCGGTGCGCACGATATGGACAAACATTTCCGTCATGCACCGATGGAGGAGAACATCCCGGTCATCCTTGCCATGCTGGGTGTATGGTACAACAACTTCTTCGAGGCCGATTCGCATGCGCTGCTGCCCTACGACCAGTACATGCACCGCTTCCCCGCCTACTTCCAGCAGGGCGATATGGAGAGCAGCGGCAAGAGCGTGACCCGCGACGGCAAGCCCGTGGATTACTCGACCGGCCCGATCATCTGGGGCGAGCCGGGCACCAACGGCCAGCACGCCTTTTATCAGCTGATCCATCAGGGCACCAAGCTGGTGCCGTGCGATTTCCTTGCGCCTGTCGAAACCAAGAATCCGGTCGGTCGGCATCATCCGATGCTGCTGTCAAACTTCTTCGCACAGACCGAAGCGCTGATGCTCGGCAAGACCGAGGCCGAGGTACGTGCCGAATTGGAGGAAGAAGGGCTCTCCGGCGAGGAACTCGAAGCGCTTTTACCGCACAAGGTTTTCCCGGGTAACCGTCCGACCAATTCCATCCTGTTCCAGAAGCTCACCCCGCACACGCTGGGCGCCCTGATCGCCATGTACGAGCATAAGACCTTTGTGCAGTGCGTGATCTGGGGTGTGAATGCCTACGATCAGTGGGGCGTGGAGCTGGGTAAACAGCTGGCCCGTAAGATTCTTCCGGAGCTGGATGACCTTGGTGATACCAAGGGGCATGACTGCTCGACCAACGGTCTGATCAACTATTTCAAGGAACACCGCAAGGAGTAGGGATCTGTTCTTCGGATTTCTGCTTCCCTGAATACCAATATTTGAGGAATTCCTTATGAGTCTGCTGATTGTGGGCATCTCTGTTTTTATGCTGGTTCACACGCTACCCTGGCTGCCGGCACTACGTCTGCGTGTGATCAATGCGCTGGGCGAGAAACCTTATAAGGGCATCTACTCGCTCATTTCCCTGAGCGGATTCGTGATGATCGTGCTCGGCATGCGCGGTGTGCCGTATGTACCGGTCTATGAGCCTGCGGCGTCGGCGCATATCGTGACGGCTGCTCTGATGTTTCCTGCGCTCTACCTGCTGATCGGACGTCGCACCGGCTCGAATGTGAGGCGACTGACCGCTCATCCGATGATGTGGGGAATCAGTTTCTGGGCAGGCGGGCACCTGCTGGCCAATGGCGATCTTGCTTCGTTGATCCTGTTCTGCTCGTTCCTGATCTATTCCGTGCTGGACATGCTTTCGGCCAATAGTCGCGGGGCCAGGCCTGTCAGTGAAGCCGCGCCGCTTACCGCCGAGATCAAACCGCTTATGATCACTATCATCGCCTATGTACTGCTTTTCAGCCTGCATCCGTGGATTGCAGGTGTGAGTCTTGGTGGCGTTTAAAGCACAGCCTGAGGCATCGAACAGGCGGGGCAGGGCGCCCGGCAAGTCGGACATGGATACTTTGCTCGAATTTACCTAGACTCGCCGCCGCTTGAATCCAGCCGACAGGGCAGAATCCGGAGTATTAATTTGTTATATGTAGCAGTGCGCGCAGCCAGACGCGCCGGTGATTTGCTGGCCCGTATGTTCGATTCCCGCGAGGGGATGGCTGTTGAAGAAAAGCAGGATCGCGATTTTGTGACCGAGGCCGACCGCAAGGCGGAAGGGCTGATCATCCAGGAGATCCTCAAGCATTATCCGGGTCATGGCATCGTGGCCGAGGAATCCGGCGTGCGTAACCCGGATGCCGAGATTGTCTGGCATATCGATCCGCTCGATGGCACCACCAATTTCATCCATGGCTATCCGCATTTCGCCGTATCCATCGGCGCATGGAAGCGCGGCAAGCCCTTCCTGGCGGTGGTGCACGATCCTCTGCGCAACGAGACCTTCGAGGCTCAGAACGGCAACGGCGCCTTCCTGAATCGCCGTCGCCTGCGCGTTTCCCCTTGCCGCAAGCTGCACGATGCGGTGTTCGCTTCCGGCCTGCCGCCGTACCGTCGCGAGGAGGGCGCGATCTTCCGCAACCGTCTGGATGTGTGTATCCGGGATACCAGCGGCTTCCGCCGTGGCGGTTCCGCAGCCCTCGATCTGGCCTATGTGGCTTCCGGACGTCTGGATGCCTACTGGGAAGCAGGCCTGTGTTCATGGGATATCGCGGCCGGTGCGCTGCTGGTGCAGGAAGCCGGCGGCATGGTCACCGGTCTTGATGGTGCCACGCTGGATCTGAACAAGGGCGATGTGCTGGCCGCCAATCCGCAACTGCACGGGCAGTTCCGTACCCTGCTGGCTTCGGTGGACTGAGCGTTACACTGCACAAATGATTAAAAAGGGGCGTTTGCGCCCCTTTTTGTTTTTTAGACATGATGGCTGTTGACGACCGATTTAACACTCTCGGAACGATAGGGGGCTGGTTAGTAGCCTTCGCGGTGCAGCAGCAGGAAGCCGGCGAAGCCTAAAGTCATCATGTCCGGCAACCATGCCGAGAAGCCGGCGGGAAGATAATCTGCCATGGTGAGCAACTGCGTGGCTGTTCCCATCACATAGGAGCCGATGCCGAGGCCGATGGCTGCGACGATGCCCCATGAGGCCGTGCCGAGGCGGCCGCCCAGATGCATGCACAGCGCGACCGACAGCAGCACCATGATCAGGCAGGAAAGCGGCACGGATATCTTGCGGTGCAGGGTGAAGCGGAATCCGGCATCGGCCAGCCCTGCGCGTTGCAGATTCTGCGCATAGTGCATCAGCTCGAAGAAGCGCATGTGCCGGGGCTCGGGTGGATCGGCGGTATCGGGACCGACGGATGCGGCGACCTGCAGGTGTTTCTCGCTGCTCAGGTTAAGATTGTCGCCACCCGGTCGGCTGATGTGCACATGATCCATATGCCATGTACCGTTCGCATAGGTGGCCCTGTCCGCTTCGAGTCGTTCCAGCCAATGCCCCTGGGCATCGGTTTTCAGCATGGTCAGTTGAAACACATTATTGCCCAGCGCCTGCAGGCGGAAGAAATGCTGCCCGTCCTTCAGCCACTGGATGCCTTTGGCGGTGTCGGGCAGATGATGGATGTTCACGCGTTCGATCTTGTCCAGTCGCTGGTTGGTGGCAGGGGTGACCCATTCGCTGACCACGAAGGTACCCAGCGCAACGATCGCTGCAGCCGCCATCAGCGGCACGACCACCTTGTTCACCCCGAGCCCTGCGGCACGCATGGCAACCAGTTCCTGATGCCGGGAGAGTTCGATCAGCATGATGCTGGTGGCCAGCAGCACGACCACCGGCATGAATTCGCTGATCATGAACGGGATCTTGAGAATCAGATATTCGAGCAGCATATTGCCGTCGAGGCCGTGGCCGAGGTAGCGCGCTTTATCGAAGGCTTCGGCGATCAGGAAGATGGCGACCAGCGTGGCCAGCGTGGCACCGATGCGTCCGAGGCAGCCGACGAATATCCAGCGGAAAAGGGCGGGCATGGCTTAACTCTCCTGATTGCGGGGCATGGCTTTGCGCAACATGGACGCATGGTAGCAGCGGCGCAGGGCTTGTGCGACGCCATTTGCACGATGCGTGCAGATAGCTGCATCAGGCAAATGTCCATGAAGGATTGGGGGGTGCATCGAGTGTGGCCGGTGTTAAACTGCTGCGCTCAACCCGAAAGTCCGGAACTTTATTAGTGGAGGCAACATGCCCTGGAGCGACCCGAATCAATCGAACAATCCATGGGGGAACCGACCCAATCAGCAGCAACCCGACCTCGACGAAGTGGTCAAGCGTCTGCAGGAGAAGTTTTCCAAGATCTTCGGCGGCGGGAACAGCGGTTCCGGCGGCAGCGGTATAGGTAAGGGTGCCATCATCGGCGGACTTGTCGCAATGCTGCTGCTCTGGTTCGCCTCCGGCCTGTATGTGGTAGCCGCCGATGAGGAAGCCGTGGTGTTGCGCTTTGGCCAGCATATTGCGACCAAAGGGCCGGGCCTGAACTGGCATCTTCCATATCCGGTTGAAACCGTCGAGAAGGTTCCGGTGACCCGTGTGCAGCGTCTGGAAATCGGTTTTCGTACTGTGAGTGACGGGCAGAATCGCAAGATTCCTCAGGAAGCTCTGATGCTGACCCGCGATGAGAATATCGTGGAGATTTCCTTCACCGTGCAATACAAGATCAAGAGCGCCAGCAATTATTTGTTCCATATTGCGCATCAGACCACCACCGTGCGCGATGCGGCTGAATCGGCGATTCGTGAGGTGATCGGTCGCACGATGATCGATGATGTGCTGACCACCAAGAAGGCCGAGGTTGAAGTGGAGGTCGAAACCCTGATTCAGTCGATTCTCGATGGTTATGAATCCGGCATTCTGGTGACCACCGTGAAGCTGCAGGATGTACAGCCGCCGGACCGAGTAATCAAGGAATTCAAGGATGTGGCATCGGCCCGTGAAGATCGCGAGCGTGCCAAAAATGAGGCGCAGGCCTATGCCAACGACGTCATTCCGAAGGCACGAGGCGAGGCCAAGAAGACAGTACTTGATGCCGAGGCCTATGAGAAGGAAGTCATTGACCGCGCTACCGGTGAGGCCACCGGCTTTGAGAGCGTGCTGGCTGCCTACAGGCTGGCTCCGGATGTGACCCGCAAGCGTTTGTATCTGGATACCATGCAGGAAGTGCTGAGTAAGACGGACAAGGTGATAGTCGATAAATCGGTGGCCGAACGGGTGCTGCCTTATTTGCCGCTGGATCGAATGGCCGGCAAGGTGGAGGTCAAGTAATGAATACCAAACAATTGATGGCTGTCGTTATTCTGCTGGGCGGTGCGATGCTGGCCAATCTCTGTGCTTTTGTCGTCGATCAGCGTGAGCAGGTGCTGGTGCTGCAATTCGGAAATCCGAAGGTGGTGGTGAATGAACCCGGGTTGCATTTCAAGCTGCCATGGGAATCTTTGGCACGCTTCGAGAATCGTCTGTTGGTGCAGGATGCCCCGCCGAACGAAGTCATCACCATGGACAAAAAGTCCATCTTGGTGGATGCCTACACCCGCTGGAGCATTATTGATCCGCTGAAGGTGTATCAGGTGGCTCGTACCGAGGCCGGTGTGGCCGCACGTATGGAAGATATGGTACGCGGCAAGATGCGCGAGGTGCTCGGTCAGCATACTCTGGCAGAGATTGTGTCCGGTGGTGAAGATGCCACGTTGCGTGTGAAGCTGATGACCGACATTCGCGACAAGGCCGATGCCAGTGCGCATGATCTGGGTGTGAAAATCAGCGATGTGCGAATCAAGCGCGCCGACCTGCCGCTGGAGAACAGCGAAGCAGTGTTCCAGCGCATGAAGGCCGAGCGTAACCGTATCGCCAAGGAATACCGTTCCGAGGGTGAGGAGGCTGCCAAGGAGATTCGTGCTGTCGCCGAAAAAACACAGAAGGTTCTGCTCGCCGATGCCTACAAGAACGCCAAGATCATCCGCGGCAAGGCCGATGCCGAGTCCACGGCGATCTATGCCAAGGCGCATACCAAGGATCCGGGCTTCTATGCCTTCCTGCGTTCGCTGGATGCCTACAAGGCCTCCATCGGTGCAGGTACGACGCTGGTGATATCGCCCGAGTCCGAGTTCTTCCACTTTTTCGACCAGTCCGGCAAGTAAGGACGGGGCTTCGGCTTGAACGATCTGTGGGCCGCATTAGGCCTGGTGCTGGTGCTTGAGGGCGTGGCCTATGCCCTGTTTCCGGCGAAGATGCGCGAGATGATGCGGCAGATCCCGCTGATTCCGGTACAGGTACTGCGCATCATGGGCATCACTGCCGTGGCCGTCGGCTGGCTCGTCGTCTGGCTGGTCAGGCACTGAGCTGGTTTGTTCAAGTCATAGGATGTAAGCACGAGGCGGCCTTTGGCCGCCTCGTTTTTTTGCAACACCTTACGAGCACGCTTGTTTAAGTGTCCTGCCGCGCTATACTTCGTCCCGCTTTGGGTGTCCCGATGCCGAACGGCTGAGGGATGAAACGGGAAGCAGGTGCGATGATTCATCATCCATTCCTGCGCAGCCCCCGCTACTGTAGGCCTGACGAATCTGTCGAACTGCCACTGTCCACATGGATGGGAAGGCAAGGCAGAGGAGGATGAAGGCAAGCCAGGAGACCGGCCTGAAGCACAAGCGGATATGTGCCTCGGGGTGAGGTGCGGCCGGTACGGGCCTCCTGACTCGATCAACGACGCCCCTCCGATCACAAACAACTCCGGACACACACCGTCATACCAATGAACGCACGGCGGGTGCGAAGGAGATACACTTGCAGAACAAGCATATAAAATGGATGGCAGCGTTGCTTGCTGTTGTACCGTTTACAGCGTTGGCACAAACCCAGAATCTGGGTGAAATCAATGTCACCAGCGGACGTGTTCAGGAGCCGGCGATCCAGTCAAACAAACCGGTTACCATAATCAGCAGAGCGGATATCGAAGCCTCGCATGCAGCCCAATTGGCCGATCTTTTCAAGGGGCAGGCGGGAATTACGGTGCGTGACACCTCCGGTACGGGTGCGAAGGCGGTGATTGATCTGGGTGGCTTTGGTGATTCAGCCGCTTCGAACAAGGTTGTGCTGATCGATGGTCGGCGCGTCAGCAATCCAGATCTGGCTGAGGCTGACTGGACGCAGATTCCGCTGGATCAGATCGAACGCATTGAAATTGTACATGGTGGCGGATCGGTATTGTATGGTGATGGCGCAGTCGGCGGCGTAATCAATCTGATCACGCGCGTTCCGCAATCCGGTGGGGAATTGCGTCTGGCAGGCGGCAGCTTCGGCAAACAGAACGGCATGGCCCGATACGGTATCGATACAGGCCGCTTGCGGCTCGGCGCGAATGTTTCCGGGGACAAGAGCAAGGGTTATCGATACAACAGCTTGCTTGAGCGTTTTGATGCCGGTGCACGATTCGAGGCTGATGTGAGTGACAGCTTTATGTGGTATGGCAGCGGCAATCATCATCTTGACCGCTTCGGCTTGCCTGGAGGCCTGACGCAAGCTCAGTTGGATGCCAATCCTCGGCAGACACTGCAACCGGACAATCATGGATCCAGCATAGATAATTATATTGATTCGGGCCTGCTTGCATCCCTGGGGGCAATTGAACTCGATCTTCCGGTTTCCTACCGTAAGCGCAATTCATTCGCACATTTCGGCGGTTTGTTTCCCTTTGATTCGACGAGCGTCTTGCGAACTGTTTCCACGCGTCCGAAGGCCGTTATCGAAGAGCTGTATGGCGAGGTAAAGACACAGGTGGTTGCCGGCGCGGATATCGACAGGGTGAAGGGCACAGTCTCAGGGCTGGACAGCAAGCGCAACCGGTATGGTTATTATACCCAGCTTGTCCTTTCGGATCGGGAAGCTGCCTGCGTGGTTTCCGCAGGTTACCGCTCAGAAAGTGTGAAAGATGCCCTGAACGACGGTAGCAGCGCGATTTCCAATCGCTTGTCCGCTTACGACGTCGGGACTTCCCTGGCTGTGGGCGATTTCCGCTTGCGTCTGAACCACAATAAATCGATCCGTTTCCCGCGTCTGGATGAGCGCACCGAATACCTTCCTCCGTCATTTGCTGCCAGTTTCCGGCCTGATCTGCTGCCGCAGACGGGACGTCACTACAATGCCAGCCTGCGCTATACCAGACCTTCGGCATGGGTGGAGGCCTCGTTTGAGCAGGCAAGGATGAAGCATGAAATATACCTCGATCCGACCATCGGATTTTTCGGCAGCAACAGCAATTATGTCGACCCGACACTGCGTCGTGTGATCACATTCTCCGGCTTCTGGCATGCGCATGATATCGCTCAGATCAGCGGCAACTACACGATGTTGCGTGCCACCTTCCAGGGCGGGGCTTTCAGCGGCAACCGGATTCCCGGCGTGGCGAAACACATGGCGGGGATGGACGTGAAATCCGACTGGACAACGGATTTCTCGACAGGCCTGCATGCGACCTTTGTCGGTTCCTCCTTCATGATCAACGATCAGCTGAATACCCGTCCGCGTGTTAAATCTTACTTTCTGATCGATGCCACGGCATCCTACCGATGGCAGGGAGCAGAATTTTTTATGCGTGTAGATAATCTTACCAACAGGAAGTACATCACCAGCGGCGCTGTGTCGCCCTCATCCGGCGTCTTCGGTCTGTATCCGGCGGCCACCATCAGCGCTATCGGCGGAGTGAACTATCGCTTCTAGAATCAGTCGGCTCTGGCCGTGGGCGGTCGCCAGTGTGGCCGCCCATGGCCTGCTGCTGGCCGGAATTCTGCTTCTGCTGCCGGATGGCATGCGGGCCGTCGGGCCTGCTGTTGCCGGTGTCGAGGTGGAGCTGTTGCCGGTCGGATCCAGCCGGAAGGAAATCGTACAGACATCGCAGGAACAGTCCGACGTTCCGGAAGCAGCGCAGGCGCATCTACAATCCGGGCCCGGAACATCGTCTGAAAGTCCTGTTGTGCAGAGGGATGAAAAGCAGACCAACGTGGAAGCGGTAGCTGATGCAGGTGCCTCCCGTAAGGTCGAAACGGCTGGGCTCACAACGCCGCCAACGCAGGTATCACAGGCTCCGGTCGTGCAGGGGGCTCCGGTTCAGGAACATCGTGATGCCCGTCCAGCATCGGCAGCAGACATCGAGCTTGAAAAGGCGCGCAATGTTGCCGTGCGGCAGCGTCTGGAACGTTTCAAACACTACCCGGCCAGCGCGCGGCGGCGCGGCATCGAGGGGGCCGTGGATGTCAGTTTCCGGCTCAATGCCCAGGGCCGCGCAGAAAACATGCAACTGGTGTCAGGTTCCGGCTACGGCATCCTCGATGATGCTGCTTTGAATACCGTGCGCCGGGCGGAACCTTTCCCTGTGACCGAAGGTTCGTACCGCTTCCGGCTGCGCTTTACCCGCTCATGAAATCCCTGCTGTTCGCGCTGATTCTGCTGGTAACTAATCCGGCGATGGCCGCCGAGCGCATCCTTGGCCTGACCCCGCATGTCTGCGAGATACTGTATGCCATCGGTGCGGTGGCCGATGTGGTCGGGGCAGGAGAGCATTGCGATTATCCCGAGGCGGTACGCAGTCTTCCGCGTGTAGCGAATCACCGGCAGGTGTATGTCGAGGCTTCGCTGCGTCTGAAGCCGACGCTGGCCGTGGGTCTGCGCGACAATCTGCCCGGCATGGCGCGGCTTTCCGCCGACGGCGTGAAACTTGTGTCCAGCAATCCGCTGACCGTGCAGGCGATGTTCGATGACATGCAGCGGCTGGGCAGGCTGACCGGTCATGAAGATGAGGCGCAGTTGGCTGTGAGGGCGCTCAGATCACGCGTGCAGGCATTGCAGGCAGCGCAGAGCACCGGGCATCCACGCGTGTATTATGAGATCTGGCACGACCCGTTGATGGCGGCCGGTGGCGGCAGTCTGATCAGCAGCGTGCTCGACGAATTGGGCCTGGTGAATGTGTTCGCCGATGTGCGGCTTGAAGGGCCGAGGGTGAGCGTGGAATCGGTCCTGCTGGCGAAGCCGGATATCATCATGCTCTCCGGCGAGTCGGACATCGCTGCCCGCAAGGCCTTCTGGCGCAAATGGTTCGGAGATGACACACCGCGCTTTGTTATCGCCGATGCCGATCTCTTGCACCGTCCGGGGCCCAGACTGATCGAGGGTATGGAAAAGTTGCAGGCCGCACTGGATGCTGTCCATGAATAGCACGGCGATGCGGTTTTCGCTATTGCTCGGCCTGCTGGCGCTTGTGGCATTCATCTCGTTGTCCGCCGGTGAGCGCTGGCTGAATCCTTTTGCGACGAATCAGGGGCTTGATTCGGTGATCCTGTGGGAGCTGCGCCTGCCGCGTCTGTTTACCGCCTTTGCCGTCGGCGGTCTGCTGGCGCTGGCTGGTGCATGGTTCCAGGTGATGCTTGGCAATCCCCTTGCCGAGCCCTATGTGCTGGGTGTGGCGGGCAGTGCGGCCGTCGGTGCCGTGGTTATGCTTTCCCTGTTTCCCGAATCCCCGCTGGGCATGTCGTTCGGTGCATTTATCGGTGCCGGCGTCGGCATCGCGGTGGTGATGGCTTTTGTACATCTGGGGCCCGGGCGATTGCTGCTGGCCGGTGTGGTGCTGGCCGCTTTCTGGTCGGCCCTGATCGCCCTGATGCTGGCCCTGTTGCCGCAGGGGCAGCTGGGTCTGGCCCTGGGCTGGATGCTGGGCGATCTGTCCTCGTCGACGATCCCATCATCCATGCTGCTGGTGTTCTGGGCGCTGGCCCTCGGCTGTGGTCTGTTGCTTGCATCTTCGCTGGACCGCCTGCTGCTCGGCGAGAAGCATGCTGCGGCACTCGGTGTGGATGTATCCCGCCTGAGATGGGCGCTTTTGCTGGTCGCCTCGGCGGCCACGGCGGTAGCGGTCACGGCCGCCGGCACCATCGGTTTTATCGGGCTGGTGATCCCGCATGCCATGCGGTTGATGTTCGGCGGTATGCATCGCGTCATGATGCCGGCCTCGGCCATCGGCGGTGGCGTGCTGCTGGTGCTGGCCGATAGCGGGGCGCGCAGCGTGATCGCACCTGCCGAGTTGCCAGTCGGGGTGATCACCGCTTTCATCGGTGTTCCCGTGTTCCTGTGGCTGTTGTGGAGAAGGGCATGAGTATCCTCAAGGTGGATAGCCTGAGTGTACAGCGTGGCGGGCATGTTCTTGTCGATGCGCTGGATTTTACACTGCAGGCAGGCCGTATCTGTGCAGTTCTGGGGCCGAACGGCGCAGGTAAGTCGAGTCTGCTGCTGGCAATCGCCGGATTGATTCCCTTTCAGGGGCGTGTCGAACTGGCAGGGCGCTCCCTGTCTGCACTCGGTCGCGCCGGACTGGCGGACAGGGTGGCATGGCAGGGCGATCTTCCCTCCGTCGAATTCGGCCTGACGGTGCACCAGCGTCTTGAGCTGGCGGCATCAGGGGATACGGGTGGGATTGCATCCATTGCTGGAGAGATGGAGATCGGGGCCCTGCTGGGTCGCCCGCTAGGCGAGCTTTCCGCCGGTGAGCGGCAGCGCACCGAACTGGCTGCACTGATGCTGCGCGATGTGCCGCTGTGGTTGATGGACGAGCCGACAGCACATCTCGACCTGCGGCATCAGGTGCAGTGTATCGGCATGTTGAGACGGCGGCGGCAGCAGGGGCGGAGCATCCTTGTCGTGCTGCACGATCTGGCGCAGGCCATGGCCGTAGCCGATCATGTGATTCTGGTTGATGGGCAGGGGCATGCCGCATATGGTGATGCGGACATGCTTGACGCCGGGCGGCTCAGTCAGCTGTATGCGACGCCGCTATGCAGGCAGGGCAGCGGGTTCGGCCCTGATTATGGAGAGAAGCGATGAAACCACGCGAACGCCGCAAGGGTCTGATCGTCGTCAACATGGGCGAGGGCAAGGGCAAGTCGTCCTCGGCCTTCGGCATGGTGTTCCGTGCCGCGGCCTGGGGCATGAAGGTGTGCGTGGTGCAGTTCATCAAGGGCAAGTGGAAGACCGGCGAGCAGAAGGCCGCCGAGCGCTTCGAGAACATCGAATGGCATGCGCTGGGTGACGGCTTCACCTGGGATACGCAGAACCCCGAACAGGACATCGCCACCAGCCGGGAGATATGGGAGCTGTGCAAAGCCAAACTGCGCAGCGGTGAATTCGATATGCTGCTGATCGACGAGATCAATTATGTGACCGGCTACGGCTGGATTCCGGGCGAAGAGGTCGCCGGCTTTCTGCGCGAGGAACGCCCCGACTGGATGCATGTGATCCTGACCGGACGCAATGCGGCAGATGAAGTGATCGAACTGGCCGATACCGTGACCGAGATGCGCATGGTGAAACACGCCTTTGAAAAGGGAATCCCGGCCACGCAGGGGATCGAGTTTTGAATATTCTCCTCTCGCACGGTTCGCCCGATGAGGCGCATCGCAAGGCGCTCGAGGCGCTGGCTTTGCGTGTTTCCGATGAGCTTGGCGGGCCTGTCAGTATCGCGTTTCTGGGTGATGTGCTTCCGGAGGGTGCCAAAGTGCTTCCGTTGTTTCTGACCCAGGGGCGGCATCTGAGAAACGATGTGCCTGCAATGATTCAGTCTGCCGATGCCTGCCTGCTGGAAGGACCTGCTGACAACCCTGAGGAAATAGCACGGATGGCGCTTGAACTGGCCGTTGCTGCGAGAATGAAGCAGCGTGCCGTGATGTTTGTCTTATACCGTCTTTCCGGCGCACAGGCCTTGATGGCCGGGCTTTACGAATGCACTAAAAAGTTTCCCCTGCCTGCCGTTGCAGGGCTGTACGGCCAGTGCGCTGCGGCCTCGGTGCTGCGCCTGTGGAAATCCGAAGGCCTGAAGGATGTGCTGATTCAGCCGGTGCTGCTGTTTCCGGGGCACAGCATGGACGCGCTCAAGGATACTGCTGCCGCATCGGGGCTGGATATCGCCATCGGACCGGCACTCTGTGAGCATCCGGCTTTTCCGGCATGGCTTGCCGGGCGATTTCGGGAGGCCCCTTGAGCGATAGAATCCTTGGGAGCGATACAAACTTTGCCAACTTGTCCGATCCATTGCGTGCCGGCGAAGTGGCGCTGGTCGGTGCGGGGCCGGGGGCTGCCGATCTGCTGACGCTGGCTGCCGCGAAACTGATTGCCGATTGTGATGCGATCGTGTTCGATGCGCTGGTCTCCGACGAGGTGCTCAATCTGGCCGATGTGGGCACCGATCTGATACCCGCCGGCAAACGCGGCGGCCGGCCGTCGGCCAGCCAGGACGATATCAGCGATACCCTGATCGAACTGGCAGGCGAGGGGAAACGTGTGGTGCGACTGAAGGGCGGCGATCCGTTCGTGTTCGGGCGCGGTGGCGAAGAGATCCGCGCATTGGCCTCCGCCGGCATTGCCTTTCGCGTGATTCCGGGTGTGACCGCCGGTGTGGCGGCTCCGGCCATGGCGGGTATTCCTGTTACGGATCGTTCTGTTAACTCCAGCATTGCCTTTCTGACAGGTCATGAAGTCGGGGGCCATGAAGCCGGGGACAGCCGTATGGACTGGGCTGCGCTGGTGCAGGCGTTTCCCGTTCTTGTGTTCTATATGGGGGCGAAGAACCTGCCGCAGATCGCGCAGCGTCTGATCGCTGCCGGATTGAGTGATAGCACAGCGGTGGGGGTGATCGGTTCTGCGACCCTGCCTGAAGAAGATATCCAAATCGGCACATTGCTCACGGCTGCATGCGGTGAACTCAAAGCGGCCTCTCCGGCCATCGTGATCATCGGCGAGGTGGTCTCCGATCGGGTGGCCTGGCGCGGAGAAGCGTGACCGTCCATTTTCTTGATACGCCCGAGGGCGGTTTTTCCTATGTCATCGAGCGGCGTGCAAGGCGGCGCACGGTCGGCATTCGCGTCAGATCCGACGGGCAGGTGCTGGTGGCCGTACCCTTGCTGGTGCCTCACCTGTATGTGAAAAGGGTGCTGCGCGACAAGGCCGGCTGGGTGAGGCGCAAGCTGGTCGATGCCGCCATCGTGCATCAGCACAAGGCATCACGCGGCTATGCGGAAGGCGATACAGTCAGTTATCTGGGCAGAGAATACCGGCTCTGCTTTGCCAGCCGTTCCCGGCTGGATGAAGCCGCAGGGGTTCTGCATCTGGGTATGCGCGGCGAGCCGACGCGCGAGGCGGTGATCGCTGCGTTGACGCGCTGGTACAGGAAGCAGGCGTCGAGCGTGCTGAGCGAACGGGTCGGCGTGCTGTCCGGACGATTGGGGAAAGCTCCGTCGCATATCGGCATCAAGTCCTACCGCACGCGCTGGGGAAGCTGTCACGCCGACGGACGCATCTACTTCAACTGGCGGCTGCTGATGGCACCGCTTGCTGCCATTGATTACGTCGCCGCGCACGAGCTCTGTCACCTGCTGCATCCCAATCATTCAACAGCCTTCTGGCATGAAGTGGAAAAGCTGTTTCCGGCATGCAAGCAGCAGCGCCAATGGTTGCGCAGGCATGGTCGTTTACTCGACCTTTAAGGCGCGGTGCGTGGTTTCTGCCGGTCTGCGATTCATTGAACTTTCATTTTTATTAGCCTACTGTGCCCCGCATGTTCCTGCGTAAACAACAAACCCGTTTCGTCTCCCGCCTTGTTGCGGGGCTGTTTGCCGTGCAGATCGTGGTCACCGGTTTCTGCCTGCTGACCACTCAGGCCCACGCCATGCCGATGTCCGGGATGCATGCTGCACAGATGCTTGATAGCGGGATGGCGGATATGGGAGCGCATTGCGCCGGGTCGTCAGATATGGACGGGCAACATAAAGCAACCACACATTCCGGTGGTTGCTTCCATTGCGATGAACCGGCTCAGTACGTCAAGGGTGCCACTGCCGATATGGCCCCGGTGAATCCTGTGCTTGTGGCTCTGTCGGTATTGCCGGAGATGCCTTCTCTAATGGCATGGGATGAAGTCACTACTTTCCATACACCCACCGGACCACCACGCTCTTCCTCGCTTCTCTACACGACAACCCAACGCATCCGCGTTTGATCTTCACCTTCTGCTGATACCGCGACTCGTCTGAGTCGGGGTGTGTGTTGTTTCCAACACACGAATCTTGAGGCAGGAGGCGTGTTCCATGCATGTCCCGAAAAAAGTCCGGTGGATACCGGCAATTCTCATTCTGGCTATGGCAGGTGCTTCATGCAGCGCGCAGGCCGGTGATGCGCTGAGTCTGGCGCAGGCTGAACAGCTGGTTGTGCAGAACAATCCGGCGCTTTTCGCAGCCGGCAAGCGGGCCGAGGCCATGGCCACCGTGCCCTCGCAGGCGGGTAGCCTTCCCGATCCGATGCTGTCGCTGAGCGCCTTGAATCTGCCGGTGGATAGCTTTTCCAATACGCAGGAAACCATGACCCAGATGCAGTTGGGGCTGTCGCAAAGGATTCCGTTTCCCGGCAAGCTGGCTTTACAGAGCGAGGTTGCAGACTATCAGGCTGAAGCAGCGCTGCAGGACCGGCGGGAATTCCGGCTTCTGCTGCTCCGTAACACCCGCATCCACTGGTGGAATATGGCCTATCTGGGCAAGGCACTGTCCATCATCCGGCATAATCAGGAACTGTTGCGCAATCTGGTGCGCATTGCTGAAACCAAATACAAGACCGGCAAGGGCCTGCAGCAGGATGTGCTGCTTGCACAGCTGGAGCTTTCCAATCTGCTGGAGCGCGAGCTGGATCTGACGGCATCCAGTCAGCGCGAGGCCGCCGCCCTCAATGCCCTGCTGGGCAGGCCGGCGGATACACCCATCCAACAGCCCCGTCAGGACAGTCCGGCACTTGAAGGCAGCGAGCCGGATATCGCGATGCTCAAACAGCAGGCGCGGCACCAGCGTCCGATGTTGCTCGGCAGGGATGCCGATATGCAGCTTGCCGGAACGCGTCTTGCCAGCGCCGAAAGGGATCATTATCCGGATTTCACGCTTGGTGCAGCCTACGGCTTCCGGCAGGGCTCGACGGCGACGGGTCTGGCACGTCCCGGCCTTGCCTCGGTAATGCTCAGCATGAATCTCCCCTTATACAGTGGCAGCAAACAGGACATGGCCGTGGATCAACGCGCGGCGGAGAGGGCCAAAGCCGAATTCTCCGTGCGTGATGCAGCCAATCAGGTGGATGCCGAGATCGATGCTGCGGCCACCGATCTGCGAATCGCCAAAAACAGGGTGAGACTGTTCGAGCAGGGCATCCTGCCGCAGGCGCGGCAGACCACGGCCTCGATGCAGACGGGATATCAGGTGAACAAGGTGGATTTCCTCAATCTGGTGCGCGCGCAGCTCAATGAATTCAATACGGATATCCAGTACTGGCAGCAGGTATCGGCCCTGCATCAGGCCGAAGCACGACTGGCCGCAGCCGCAGGCCTGGAACATTTAAGCAGGGAAGGGATGCAGCATGAATAAGACGAATGTGATATGGATTGTGATGGCGCTTGCCCTAGGTCTGGCAGGGGGCTATGTCCTGAATAAACCGGATACGGAGAACGCAGAGGCCGTGAGCAAGGCAGGGCCCTGCGCGGGCGGGGCACAGCCCTTGATGTGGCGCAATCCGATGAATCCGGCGATGACCAGCCCGACCCCGGCGAAGGATTCGATGGGCATGGATTATATCGCCGTATGCGCAGAAACAGGTGAACGTGGCGGCGGTTCGCCTGCGGGTACCGTGCGCATCGATCCCGCCACCACGCAGGATATCGGTGTGCGTCTGACAACGGCGGTACAGAAGTCGCTATCGCGTCATATTACCACGGTCGGCCGCATCACCTTCGATGAGACAAGGCTGGTGACGCTGCATCCCAAGGTGGACGGATGGATCGATAAGCTGTTCGTGGATAAAACCGGTGAAACGGTGAAAGAGGACACCATGCTGCTGGCCCTCTATTCGCCGGAACTGGTGGCCACGCAGGAGGAATACCTGCTGGCACTGGGCAACTGGGAGCAGTTGAAAAACAGCCCGTACAGCGATATCCGCGACGGGGTGAAACGCTTGCTCGACTCATCGCTGGACCGCCTGCGCTTCTTCGATGTGGCTGAGCACCAGATCGTCGAGCTGCAGCGTACACATAAAGTGCGCAAGAACATGCATATCCATGCGCCGGCGGCGGGCGTGGTGACCAATATCGGGGTGCGCGAGGGAGCGCGGGTGACGCCGGCCTCGGAGCTGTACCAGATCGCCGACCTGTCGCGCCTATGGGTGCTGGCCGATCTATACGAGTACGAGATCTCATGGGTGAATGTCGGGGATCGGGCAACCTTGCACATCGGCTCGATGCCGGGGCACGATTTCACCGGTCGCATCACCTATATCTATCCCTATCTGGATGCCAGAACGCGTACCAACAAGGTGCGCATCGAGTTCGACAATGCCGATGGCCTGCTCAAGCCGGATATGTTCGGCGATGTGGAGATCGCGGCCAGTGCCATCAGGTCGGGGGTGTTCGTGCCGCGTGAGGCGGTGCTGGTCACCGGCAAGCAGGCGCATGTTTTCGTGCAGCGCGAACCCGGCCGCTTCGAGCCGCGTACCGTGCGCACCGGTATCACGGCGGACGGGCTGGTGGAGATCATCGAGGGCGTGCAGGCCGGGGAAACGGTGGTCAGCAGCGGGCAGTTCCTGATCGATTCCGAATCCTCCATCCGCGAAGCCGCCGCCAAGATGGTGCAACCGGGAACTGGAACCACGAAGGCACCAAGACACGAGGAAAAGAAAAATACAGAGATGAAAGGCATGGATATGAGGGGCTTGGGTATGGATTCTAGGCCCACTCAAGAAGCTCCAATGATGAATATGCGTAGCATGCATGACAGCGGGGGAGAGAATGAATAATTCTGTATTTCCTTTGTGTCTTCCTGTCTTCGTGGTGAACGGGTGGCAATCATGATCGCGAACATCATCGATGCCAGCCTGCGCAACCGCTTCATGGTGCTGCTCGCCAGCGGACTGATCGTGGCGGCAGGCCTGTTCGCGGTGAAGCATATCCCGCTGGATGCGGTTCCCGATCTGTCCGATGTACAGGTGATCGTGTTCACCCAGTACGACGGGCAGTCCCCGCAGGTGGTCGAGGATCAGGTGACCTATCCGCTGACCACCGCCATGCTGGCCGTGCCGCATGCCAAGGTGGTGCGCGGTTATTCCTTCTTCGGTTTTTCATTCGTTTACATCATTTTCGATGACGGTACGGATATGTACTGGGCGCGTTCGCGTGTCCTCGAATACCTGAATTATGTCGCAGGTCGCCTGCCGGCAGGGGTGACGCCGACGCTCGGTCCGGATGCCACCGGTGTGGGCTGGATCTACGAATACGCGCTGGTGGACCGAACCGGCAGGCACGACCTGGCCGAGTTGCGCTCGATCCAGGACTGGTATCTGCGCTACGCCCTGCAAACCGTGAACGGCGTGTCCGAGGTGGCCTCCATCGGCGGTTTCGTGAAGCAGTATCAGGTCGAGGTCGATCCCAATACGCTGGCCGGTTTCGGGATTCCGCTGGCCCGGGTGAAAGAGGCGATCCGGCGCAGCAACAACGATGTCGGCGGCAGTGTCATCGAGATGGGCGAAACCGAGTTCATGGTGCGTGGCAAGGGCTATCTGAAGGGTATTGGTGATCTGGAATCCATACCCATCGGCGTGGATGCGCACGGCACCCCGATCCTGATGCGTGATGTGGCGCATGTGCATCTCGGCCCCGAGCTCAGGCGCGGGGTGGTCGAGTTGAACGGTGAGGGAGAGGTGGCCGGTGGTGTGATCATCATGCGTTACGGACAGAATGCCCTGACCACCATCAGGGCGGTGCGTCAGAAACTGGCCGAGCTCAAGCCGGGGCTGCCCGAGGGCGTGGAGATCGTGCCGACCTATGACCGCGGACAGCTGATCGAACGCGCGGTGGGCAATCTGAAGCAGACCCTGCTTGAAGAATCGATCATCGTGGCGCTGGTCTGCCTGCTCTTCCTGATGCATGCGCGCAGTGCGCTGGTGGCCATCGTCAGCCTGCTGGCCGGTATCCTGCTGGCCTTCGTGATCATGCAGTGGCAGGGGCTTTCCGCCAATATTATGAGCCTCGGCGGCATCGCCATCGCCATCGGTGCGATGATCGATGGCGCGATCGTCATGATCGAGAATGCGCACAAGCATCTGGAATTCGCGCTAAGTAACAAACAGGCGCTTAATGACAAACGGGCGGGGAACGCCGAGGCGCAGCTGTCCGCGGGAGAGCGGCTGGATGCTGTCGGCAGAGCCTGTCGCGAGGTCGGTCCGGCGCTGTTTTTCAGTCTTTTGATTATCACAGTATCATTCCTGCCGGTTTTCACCCTGCAGGCGCAGGAGGGCAGGTTGTTCTCCCCGCTGGCCTTCACCAAGACCTATGCCATGGCCGCTGCCTCCCTGCTGGCGGTTACTCTGGTGCCGGTGCTGATGGGCCTGTTCATCCGCGGGCGGATCCCGGACGAGCAGCGCAACCCGCTGAACCGTCTGTTGCAGGGGATGCATACGCCGCTGCTAGATCTTGCGCTGCGCGCGCGCGGACTGACGATTGCTTTGGCACTTGTATTGCTGGGGGCAAGCATTTATCCGGTGATGAAAACCGGAACGGAATTTATGCCGCCGCTGGATGAAGGGGATATTCTCTACATGCCGACAACATTCCCCGGCATATCGATTACCAAAGCCAGAGAACTGGTGCAGCAGACAGATATTATCCTGAAAACATTCTCCGAAGTGGAATCTGTATTCGGTAAGGTAGGGCGGGCCGATACAGCGACCGATCCGGCCCCGTTGTCCATGCTTGAAACGATTGTTCGCCTCAAGCCCAAATCGGAATGGCCCGATCCTCATAAATCCACGCAGGAACTGATGCACGAGATGGATCAGGCCATCCGCTTCCCCGGACTGGCCAATGCGTGGACCTATCCGATCAAGACACGTATCGACATGCTATCCACCGGCATCAAGACGCCGGTTGGCATCAAGGTTTCCGGGCCAGATCTGAATGTCTTGCAAGAGGTTGGCGTGGCAATCGAACGGGCCATCAATAAACTGCCCGATACGATGTCCGCATTCAGTGACCGCGCGGCAGGCGGTTATTATCTGGATATTGATATTCAGCGCGACAATGCGGCCCGATACGGTCTGACCGTCGGCGATATCGAAGATGTGATCTCTTCGGCTATCGGCGGCATGAATGTGACCCAGACGGTGGAAGGTCTGGAACGCTATCCGGTGAACCTGCGCTATCCGCGCGATTACCGCAGCGATCCTGAAGCGCTCAAGCGCGTACTGATTCCGACCCTGACCGGTGCGCAGATTCCAATCGCAGCAGTCGCCGAGATCCACACGATGCGCGGGCCGCCATCAATCAAGAGCGAAAATGCCCGCCCCAATGCCTGGGTGTATGTGGACATGAAATCCGGCGATATCGGGGGCTATGTGGAACGGGCAAAACAGATGATTGCCGATGAGGTGAAAATTCCGAACGGCTATGCCATCGAATGGTCCGGGCAATATGAGTACATGCAACGTGCTGCTGCACGCATGCAGATAGTGATACCGGCAACCCTGCTGCTGATCTTTCTGTTGTTGTACTTCAACTTCGGCAACATCATGGCTCCGCTGGTTGTTATGCTTTCGGTACCATTCGCACTGATCGGCGGATTCTGGCTGGTCTGGCTGCTCGGGTTCAATCTGAGTGTGGCTGTGGCGGTCGGATTTATTGCTCTGGCCGGCGTCGCGGCGGAAATCGGCGTTCTGGTGTTGACCTTTATCGATCAGGAAGTCTCGCGCAGAAGGGATCAGGCAGGTGGTAGACTTTCGCAGGAATGCCTGAAGGAGGCTGTCCGGTCAGGTGTTGCCAGGCGGGTCCGGCCGATTGCCATGACAGCCACAGCTGTGATTGCAGGACTGTTTCCGATCATGCTGGGCAATGGCACAGGCTCTGATGTTATGCAGCGTATCTCCGCACCGATGATCGGTGGCATGCTCAGTACCACCATCCTTTGCCTTATTGTGTTGCCTGCAATCTATTCGCAGCTCCTGCAATGGCAGGAGGCGCGGAAACGATAGCCGATTATGTCCCCGGTCGGGCTCTGAGATTCCATATCAGCATCGGGATGCCGCAGATAAACAGCGCCAGCACGACGCTGGAGGAGGGCGGAAGATCAAGGCATTCAGCTGCTATGATGCCCGAAACCGCACCGCAGAGAGCAACCAGAAGGGCCTGCAGGACAGGCCCGTTGCCTTCATTACGCCACGCCGCCAGCGCTGGCAGGAGCAGCATGCCGAACACCAGCACAATGCCGACTGCGTGGATGGCGGGCACCACAGCCATGGCAAGCGCCAGATAGAACATGACGCGCTGTATGTAGGTGTCGCTGCCGGCAAAGCGTAGCGTGGCTACCGACAGCATTCCGAGAACTGCAAGAATGCCGAGATCGGACCAGCCAGCCCCCAGCAGGGATCCGAACATCAGTTCGCTCATATGACCTTCTGCGTGTGGAAGGTTGGTGAGAATAACCATGCCGGCAGCTGCAGCCACTGCATACATCGAGCCCATAACAGCCTCCTTGGGCAGCTTGGAGGCATGTGGTATGGCTGCCAAGGCCAGCACAGCGAGGAGCGTGACAGCCCCGGCCCATAGCAGGCCGGAGCTGTCACTGGCCAGACCAATGGCGTACCCGGTTGCGGCAAATTGCGCGAGCGCCAGATCAACGAAAACGATTCGTCTTTCCAGCACCTTCCGGCCAAGGTGAGGCATCACAAGGGCCAGAATCAGGCAGGCAATCAGACTGGTCAGCAGAAACATCGCTTATCTCCCGCCAGCTGCAATTACATCTATCAAATGCAGATAACCTGCAAATCCATCGCCCTGGATGGAGTCCGGCATCACACGGCAGAGAATGTGGCCGAGTTCACATACCTTCCTGGCTGTTTTTCCATCGTGATAAGGTTCCATCCAAAGCGTAGTCGCAGAACCCTTCTGTAATTCGCCAACCAGCATGTCCAGATGTGCTGTCGACGGCTCGATGCCCGGTTTTGGCTCGACAAAGTCGATCACTTTCAGGCCGAAGCGTTGCACAAGGTAGAGATAGGAATCATGGTATGAGACCAATGGACTTAAGTCTTGCAGGGCTGTTTGCCAACCGGGCATGCGCGCCTGAACATCTCTGGCAAAGTTCGCGGCGTTCTGCCGGAATACCACTGCATGCCCGGGGTCGAGCACGGCAAGTCTTTCGGCCAGCGCCTGAGCCAGTCGAACGGCATTGATCGGGTCGATATACCAGTGAGGGTTGCCCTCCGGATGAATATCTCCGAGGGCGCGGGTGATTTTCCCCTGTGGCTTGCCAAGCACCTCGGCGAGCACCTGTGTGCCGTCTAGATAGCCGCTTCCGCCGGGTCGGATATTGTCGTTTCCGGCTGCCTCAAGCAGCGGAGGCAACCAGCCGATTTCAAGCCCCAGACCAGCGGCAATCAGAAGATCCGCATGGGTCAGATGTCTGGCCAGTGTTGGCTTGGGCGGCACAAAGTGCGGATCCTGTCCGATATGGGCAAGAACCTTTACCTCGCCGAACTTACCAGCAACGCCCTGAGCAATCTGACCCAGCGCCGGCAGTGTTGCCGTGATGTGAAGTTCGGAAGCGGAAACCGGCGTCTGAGCGCAGACAAGAATGACCATCATGGCAAATAGATGTATTACGCGTGAATTCATGTCGATACCTGTCAATATTTATGTGCGCCGTGAGGGCCGATCGCGACCACCCAGCGGAACAGAGCTTCATCTGCGCTATCACCTGCCGCCAGACCAAGTCGTGCGGCGGATTCAGTCAGGGCATTGCGGGTATGCTTGTATTGCACGGTCAGTCTCTGGAATTCGCTGACTTTCCAGGCAAGGCCGCCTGTATATGCGGTTTCAGATTGATGCCCGGTCATGCGGCTGAAATCGGCTCGGGCAAAGCTCTGCCAGTTCCGGTTGAAGTCGTATTCACCGAGCAGGTAGGCACCGTCTGTAATAGTGCGGGCAAGTCCGGGGGATGTGCCGATACAGCTGCGATTCCATTCGCCTTCAATCGACCATCCGCTATGGTCGAATTCCAGATTCTTCAGGGCCAGATGAGCTCCGAGAATATCGGTTCGGGAGTTGACTGCGATGCCGTTGTTACCATTGATATACGTGCTGCCAAGTTCCAGCGTGGCGGTATCATTGAGATCCCACATACCTGTCCATCGTCCCATGCCGCTGAAACGATTGGTTGCTGTCGGGTCGAAGGCAACCTGATTGGCATTCTGGAAGAAGCCGAGCAAGAGGTTGTGGGCGGATTCGCCGATGTACAGTGGATGATCGAGAAACACGCCTTCGCCGATAAATTTGTCCGGCCCGAAAAGGTTTGTCAGGCCATTGGGCGTATCGGCGTAAATCAAGGCATGGGGATGTGTTTCATTGGCACGCCCGAGCGGAATGAATTTACGCCCTGCCCGAAGGTGAAATCCCTCGGGCAGACGTGAAGTGACATAGGCCTCTTCCGCGGCCATCGCGCCATTGGCGGCGGTAACGGTGACATCAAGCCGGGTATGTGCATCAACCTCGGCGCCGAAAACGAACTCGCCCTCGGACATCGGCAGGAAGTTGCGCTGATGCACGGCATTACCACCGCGCATGGCCGATCCGGCAAAGGTGCCGATGACCGAAATGGCCGGGTTTCCGCTGTTCTCGCCTGTTGCCTGTGCTGTAGCGGACTGAGACGGAGTCACCGAAGCGACGGAAAGCGGAGCAGTTGAGACACCGACAGAAGCAGGATTGTCCGCTTTTGATTCGCCGGCTGCCTGTATTTGCTGTTGTCTGGCCTCCAGAGCTTCCACCTTCTGTATAAGAATATTGATCTGGTCCTTAAGGGCTTGAATTTCATCAGCCCCGGCCGCTTCAGCGTAGTACGGGACGAGTATTATCAGGCACGGCAACAGCCATGCCAGAGCATGTTTTTTCATCATTCCTCCAAGAATGGCGTGACCAAAAGGTCACGGATGTGATTTGGTTTTCGTATTTATGGAAAGAGAAAATCAGATTTTGGGAGGAGCCCTGATATGCGATGTTTGATGGCTGACGAGAGCGAGCTCAACCGGGAAACGGGTGTTGGCTTTATCGTCAATCGTTTTCGTAGTGGTCTGAATATCAGCCTGTGGAGCAAAGCCATGGCTGACGGATTGTTCGATGGAGCAGGTGGCGCAGGCGATGGGTTTATGCAGGCCGGAAAGGTGCTGATGCAGATCAACGGTAGCCCACATGGCACCGAGCATGGCGAACATAGCCAGAGAAAGGCGCAGGTTTCCGAGTATGCTTGGCCACTTGATCACGCGCCCATTGTTGCTATCCGGGTCGGCAAATCAAGCGGAATGTCTGCCGCGAATGATTTACAAGAGCGTAAAAAAGAGCATGCCAGATATCAGAGCGGCTTGTATTCAGGACATCTTCGGGCGCTATACTGCAACGTAAAGAAACAAAAATGATTTGATGGAGGCATCAATATGAAACGTGCGATTTCGGGCTGGTTATTTCCCGCGATGCTGGGCCTGGCAGCCTTCGATATGCCGACGGCGCAGGCCATGGCGGAAGAGGTGGTGATGTATAAATCACCGAGCTGTGGCTGCTGCTCCGGCTGGGCCGATACCCTGAAGAGTGCCGGTTTTTCGGTGGTCGAGCACAAGACCGACGATATGGACGTTATCAAGGTGAAGTATGGTGTTTCGGACCGGTTGTCGTCCTGCCATACGGCCCTGGTCGGCGGCTATATCATCGAAGGGCATGTGCCGGCCGCCGACGTGAAGCGCCTGCTGAGGGAAAAGCCCGCGGGTGTGGTTGGACTGACGGCCCCCGGCATGCCGCAGCAATCCCCCGGCATGCAGCCGGATATGCTTGAGCCGAAGAACTACGATGTGCTGGCCTTCGACAAGGACGGCAAGACCAGCGTGTTCACGCACTACTGAGGCTGCCTGTGAGCAAGACCGCCAGCGCACAACTCCGCCTGAATATTGAGGGCATGCGCTGCGCCGGCTGCGTGAGCAAGGTGGAGGCGGCACTTGAGTCTGCTCCCGGCGTGTCCCTTGCCAGCGTCAATCTGGTGGATCGCACGGCCAGCGTGCAGGGCAGTGCAGGGCTTGATGCGGATACCCTGATCGCGGCGGTGCAGGCGGCCGGTTTCGATGCCAGTCCGATGCTGGGCGGGGAAAACATCGAGGCAAAGCGCAGCGAGGAGGCGGCGCACTTTGCCTGCCTGATGCGCCGCTTCATCGTCGCGGCTTTAGCGGGCTTCTCGCTGGTCGCGGATATGTTCGTCGGTGTCCTGCCCGGGGTGCAGCAGGGGCGGGCCGTCTGGCTGTCGGTCGGCATCGTGACTCTGGCGACGATGTTCTATGCCGGACGGCATTTCTACATCGGAGCATGGCGCTCCTTCATCCACCACTCGGCGACCATGGATACACTGATTGCCACTGGCACCGGCACGGCATGGCTGTATTCGATGCTCATCTGCATCGCACCCGATGTGGTGCCGGAAGCGGCGCGTCACGTCTATTTCGATGCGGCTCTGATCATTATCGCGCTGATCAATCTCGGGCAGGCGCTGGAGGTGCGGGCGCGCGGCAGAACCTCGGAATCCATCCGCAGGCTGATCGGCCTGCAACCGTCCACGGCGAGGGTGGTGCGCGACGGGGTGGAGAGCGATATGCCGATTGCCGGGGTTGTGGCAGGCGATGTCATCCGGATGCGACCGGGGGAGAAGATCCCGGTGGATGGCGAGGTGCTGCAAGGCGAATCGCGGGTGGATGAGTCCATGCTCAGCGGTGAGCCGGTACCCGTGCACAAGACCAGGGGATCGACTGTCGTCGGCGGCACGCTCAATGTCGCAGGCAGCTTTCTCTACCGCGCCACGCATCTGGGCGCGGACAGCGTGCTGGCGCACATCATCGAGATGGTGAAGAACGCGCAGGCTTCCAAGCCGCGCATCGCGCGCATCGTGGACAGGGTGGCCGGGGTGTTCGTGCCCACGGTGCTGATTCTGGCCGTCAGCACTGCACTCGTCTGGCTGAACTTCGGGCCCGAGCCGCGCATCAGTTATGCCCTGGTGGCCGCGATGAGCGTGCTGATCATCGCCTGCCCCTGCGCGCTGGGACTGGCCACGCCGATCTCGCTGGTCGTCGGCATCGGCAAGGCCGCCGAATACGGTATTCTGATCCGCAAGGGGGAAGCGCTGGAGCGCGCCTCGAAGCTGACCACCATCGTGCTGGATAAAACCGGCACGGTCACCGAAGGGCGCCCGCAGGTGACCGATATTCTGGCTGAGGATACAGATGCCATGCTGCGTCTGGCGGCAGCACTTGAAACCGGCAGCGAGCATCCGCTGGCGGCTGCCATCACCGCGCGGGCGGGTGATATGCGTCTTCCGGCCTGTGAGGGCTTCGAGGCCGTCGCAGGGCAGGGCGTGCGTGGCCGGGTGGATGGGCACGATATCCTGCTCGGCAATGCCGCATGGATGGCCGATCAGAATGTGGATATTGCCGCCGGTGTGCTTGAACAGGCAGTGCAACTATCAGCGCAGGCCAAAACGCCGGTATTTCTGGCCTCGGACGGCAGACTGCTCGGCATCATCGCCGTGGCGGACCCGATCAAGCCGGATTCCAAAGCCGCCATTGCGCGGATGCGGGCCATGGGTCTGAAGGTGGTGATGCTGACCGGCGATAACCGGCAGACCGCCGAGGCCGTGGCAGCGCAGGTGGGTATCAGCGAGGTGTTCGCCGGCGTCATGCCTGAGCACAAGGATGCCAGGGTGGCGGAGTTGCAGGCGATGGGTGAAATCGTCGGCATGGTCGGTGACGGCATCAACGACGCGCCGGCCCTTTCCCGCGCCGATGTCGGCTTTGCCATCGGGGCCGGCACCGATGTGGCCATCGAGTCGGCCGATATTACGCTGATGCGCTCCTCGCTGGACGGTGTGGTGACGGCCATCGGCATATCCAGAGCCACGCTACGCAACATCAGGCAGAACCTGTTCGGGGCGTTTGTTTACAATTCTCTTGGCATTCCCGTGGCGGCCGGTCTGCTTTTCCCCTTCTTCGGCCTGCTGCTCAATCCCATGCTTGCCGGTGCGGCGATGGCCGCCTCCTCGGTGACGGTGGTCAGCAATGCCAACCGCCTGCGCCTGTTCAAACCGGAAGAGAAGGCATGATCGCCGTCAATATTGCAGGGCTGTTGCTGATTGCTTTCATCATCCGGTGGTTCTGGCTGTATCGGCCCAAGGCGGGTGTAAGTGCCGCACCCGGCCAGATCATCGAGGTGCGCGTGAAGGACGGGGTGTACGATCCCGCACTGATCGAGGCGGTGGCCGGTAAGGGCATTTCGCTCAAATTCATCCGCGAGGATGAAACCGCCTGTGCCTCGCAGGTCATCTTCCCCGAGCTCGGCATCCAGAAAGATCTGCCGCTGGACAGGGCGGTGGTTATCCGGTTGTTTCCGGAGAAACCGGGTGAGTATGCTTTCCACTGCCAGATGAGCATGTATCGCGGCATACTGCGGGTTACATGATGGCGACTGCATGAATGAGACCGCATGAGGGAGGCCGCATGAGCGTGGTACCGATTCTTATCCCCGGAGCCTTCCGGGAGATGCTGAAGCAGAACGAAGCCTGGCACAGCATGCTGGATATTCTCGAAAAGGTTGAGTCCGGGTATGCCAGATTGTCCAAAGGGCATGTGGAAACGTCTTGGGGGGCTTTCGCAATGAAGCTGCCCGATGATAACGGCCTTGCTGCAGAGATGATGGTAACGGCTGCCGCCTGTATCTGCAGTCATCGCCCGGAATTTCTGGACGAGTTTCTGCCGGAGATCGTGGCACCGCTTATCAAGCTTGATGTGCTTTATCCCAACGAACTGATGGACTGGTATGCATCACGCGAAGACATTGCACCTGAAATCATGCAATGGATTGAAAATGAACTGGCTGCGCGCTTCAACTGGGTCGGCGATTCAGTGGATGGCAACAAGGATCTGCTTGCCTTCGCCGGTCTTCCTTATGTGACAAACATCGAGGCTGTTGCCCCGAAATCACTTCACCTGACCAATTACAGCCAGGTCTGGGGAACCACACTGTTTATCGTTCTGTGTATGATTCCCTTCCTCGCACTGCCCGTTTGGGCAGAGCCTCCTGCCGAAGTGATCGGTTTCTGTTTGTTTGTGGCTGCCATGATTGCATGGGCGGGATTTAATTTTTGCAGCGCTATGACGGTGGCGGTGGAGATGGGCGATGACATCGTGGTCAAGCGCTTGCTGGAGAAGGCGATTCGCTTTACTCCGCAAGACATCCGCCATATCGGCCTGCGCAATGTGCGCGCCAAACTGTATTTCGTCCGAACCCTTAGCTCGCACGTATTTATCGATATCGATTTTTTCGGCGGTGAAGAGGCCAGTGTGCGTGTGACGGGAAGCGAACTCAAACACATCATGCTGTTTCTTGCCGCACGCGGACTTTCCTCGCGTATGGGGGTCAGTATCAGCAACAATGAAATGATACCCATCATCCCGGTCTGGTTCGGCCTCTCCGGCGATTAAGGTCACATCGGCCTGCCGGCCTTTGCCTGCACCCGTATGGCTGACGTAGTCTGTGCAGCACACATGTCCGTTGATTCCTTTTCATCACGCATTTCCCGGGATTTCCAGCCGGACGGCGCGCTTGCCGCCGCCATGCCGGGCTACGTCTGTCGCAGCGAGCAGGTGGATCTGGCCGGCGAGATCGCCGGCACCATGCAGCAGGGCGGTCTGCTGCTGGCCGAGGCGGAAACGGGAACCGGCAAGACGCTGGCCTATCTGGTGCCGGCGCTGCGCTGTGCCGATAAGGTGCTGATCTCCACACATACCAAGGCCCTGCAGGATCAGCTGATGTATCGCGATATACCCACGGTGCAGAAGGCGCTCGGTGTGCGCCGGCGTGTCGCGCTGCTCAAGGGACGAAGCAACTACCTCTGCCCGCAGCGTCTGGAGAAAAGCCTGCAGGATGTCAAAACCGAGCCATGGGCCAGACGCAGCCTGTTAAGGGTCAACGAATGGGCCGGAAACAGCCGTGACGGCGATCTGGCTTCGCTGTCCTTCGATGCCTTTGCCGCCGGCATCGGCAGCCGTATCACAGCCACCGCCGAGCAATGCCTCGGTTCTAAATGTTCCCACTGGGATGACTGTCCGCTGGTCAAGGCGCGGCAGGCGGCACAGGAGGCCGATGTGGTGGTAAGCAATCACAGTCTGCTGCTGGCCGACGCACAATTGAAATCCGGTGATTTCGGCGAGGTGCTGCCGGATTTTGATGTCACTATCCTGGATGAGGCGCATGCCATTCCCGATCTCGCCTGCCGGCAATTCGGACGGCAGGTGGCGTTAAGTCGTCTGACAACCTGGCATAATGATATGCAGGCTGTGCTTGAAGGTCTGGGCGACGAGGCTGAACTCAAGCGCGATATGACGATGCAGTTCATGCGCGTCAACGAGGCCTTTGAGGCGGACAAGCTCGGTGAGGTGCTGGTGGCCTGGCAGGAACTGGTCGCAGGTGCCGATGCGCGCCGCGAACGCAGTACCGAGACGGCGAAACTGGCGGATCGTGCCGAGGCCATCGAACTGGATATCGAGGCCATCCTCACACCGCCGAAGGGCTATGTGGCATGGCGCGAAAGCTCGGGCCGCGCGGCGACCCACCTGCTGGCACCGGTGGAAACCGGTCCCGTGCTGGGCGAGAAACTCTGGAGCCGTGCGTCCTGCTTCATCCTGCTCTCGGCGACCCTGCGCATCTCCGGTTCTTTCGCCTATGCCGCCGAACGCTTCGGTCTGAAAATAAGGGAAGGCGTAGTCGGGGACGTTGATGCAAAAGCCGTTTCCCATCCATCGCCTTTCGATTATGCTACACAGGCCTTGCTGTACGTGCCTCGCCATATTCCGGCGCCGGGCACGGCTGAATACGAGGATGTATTGTTCGAAGAGATGCGCTCGCTGATCGAAGCATCCAGCGGTCGGGCCTTCGTACTGTTCACCTCACACCAGATGCTGCGCCGCATCGCGCCGCGTCTGGCGGCAGCTGTGGACTGGCCGGTGCTGGTGCAGAACGAGAGTGGTGGCAAGGATGCGATTCTTCAGCAATTCCGTGAGGATACGCATTCAGTCTTGTGCGGTACGCGAAGTTTTTGGGAAGGTGTGGATGTGCCGGGCGAATCCCTGAGTCTGGTGATTATCGATAAGGTACCGTTCGCACCTCCCGATGATCGCCTGCTGATGGCGCGTTGCGAGGCATGCGAAAGCAAGGGGGGCAATGCCTTCCATGATATTCAGTTGCCCGAGGCCGTGGCGGCCCTGCGACAGGGGGTGGGTCGACTGATCCGCACGCAGGATGACCGTGGCGTGATCGCGGTTCTGGATTCCCGCCTATACACGCGATCCTATGGTCGGGTGGTGGCGCAGAATCTGCCGCGCTCGCCGAAGACGGAAAAGATCAGCGATGTGCGGCGGTTCTTTGCAACCGCCTGAGGAGGAAGGATGCATGTTTATTTGATCCAGCATGCCGAGGCACTGTCCACCGAGGAGGACCCGGTACGCTCGCTGAGCCCCAAGGGGCGATCGGATGCGAAGCGCATGGGCGAGTATCTGCTGCGGCATACGCATCTGTATCTGTCCGAGGTGCTGCACAGCGGCAAGGAACGCGCCGCCCAGACCGCCGAGTTGCTGGCCGGAGCCTTCGGGATTCCGCATAAAGCGACTGTCGGTCTGAATCCCAGTGACGATCCGGAGATATGGGCCAAGCAGCTTTCGGTGAGCACCAGGGATGTGATGCTGGTCGGGCATATGCCGCATTTGCAGCGTCTGGCCGGTCTGCTGCTCGGCAACGATGAGGGCCTGTCCCTGCTGCGTTTCCGCAATGGTGGCGTAGTGTGCATCGAGCGAGACGATGCCCGCGAGTGGTGTATCGACTGGGTGATCACACCGCAACTGCTGCCCTCGGAGAAGTAGGGCGGCAAGCTGCTAATCGCTATGCGAAGGTTCTTTGTGACAGCCGTTGGCCAGACCGTTCATGCGCCGGATGATCTCGGGTAGCACATTCATACGGCTGCAATCCAGTTTCATGCGCAGGCGGGGCAGATGATCCAGCCCGGGGTCGTCGCTCTTCGGCCAGTGCATGACTTGTTCGATTTCCCCTTCTTTAAGAACATCGGAGAACTCAGCATTCAGCCGCTCCAGATCACCGTCCGATAGCGCACAATTGATGCGCAGCAGCACCCATTCGCCGACATAGCGGAAGCTGTGATAGTTACTGTAGAAGCTGGTGATATGACGTACTGCCGATTCGGCGCTGTCGGTATGGAATAGAAAATTGTGGTCGTTGGGGCCGATCAGATGATCGTCCACCAGACGACGCATCCATGAATGGATGAATGGTCCCCAGTAATCGTCACCGGGCGCTTCCAGCAGCACCACCGGAACCGGCGGGGTACGCCCGGTCTGCAGCAGGGTCAGGGTCTCGAAGCCCTCATCCAGCGTGCCGAAGCCGCCGGGGGCGAGGATCACCGCATCGCCTTCTTTCAGGAAAAACAGCTTGCGGGTGAAGAAGTATTTGCAATAGAAGTGGCGTGGTGAGCCATCCACAATCGGATTGGGGAACTGCTCCAGCGGCAGATTGATGTTGATGCCGAAGGAATGTGCCTCGCCGGCACCCTCGTTGGCGGCCTGCATGATGCCTCCGCCTCCGCCGGTAATCACCATCATGCCGTTGTCGCGCAGGATCTCGGCGACCTTTCTGGTCTGCTGGTAGCGCAGTTCCTCGGGGTGGGTGCGCGCCGAGCCGAAGATACACACCTTGCGGATCGCCTGATACGGCTCGAAGACCTCCAGACCCTTGCGGATCTCCTGGATCGCGCTGCTCACCATTTTCATATCGGCATTGCTTTTCGATGCGGCGATCAGGCGCACTGTTTCAAGCAGCAGGGAGCGCTTGTGCGGTGATTCGTCGTGCAGGTTTTCCAGCAGTCCGCGCACATGCGCCTGCATGGACTCAGGAATGCCGGTCAGGTTGTCGAAGTCGTTCATTTGCCCGCCCTGATAATAATGTCGATGCGTCGGTTCATCGCCAAACCACGCTCGTAATCGTTGCTGGCGATGGGGCGTACCTCGCCATATCCAAGCGCCTTCAGGCGGGATGCTTCCATGCCTGCGGCAACAAGGAAATCACGCACGGTTTCGGCGCGCTTGAGCGACAGGCGCTGGTTGATGTCCGGTTCACCACGATTGTCTGTATGTCCTTCAATGACGATCTGTCGCTCGGGATAGATATCAAGACCGGTGCGCACCCGGTTCAACAGATCGAAGTAGGCCTTGTCGATACTTGTTCTGGCCGAACCGAATTGCAGTGCAGTCAAGCGGATCAGGAGCGACCCGTCCACATTGGCCAGAATCTCGACTTCATTTTTTTTGAATATTTCGCTCAACTTCTGTTGTCTGCGCGTTTCAAAGGTTTCGCGCTCCAGCTTGGCACGGAAAGCCTCTTTCATCTCGCTCAGTTGCTCGCCCTGCTGCTGCGAGAGTTCATTTCGCAGCGCCTCAGTTTTCTCACCGAGGCGAAGCTGGTACTGCGCTTCCATGGCTGTCAGCTGCTGCTGGTATTTTTGTTGTTGTTTTTGTGAGGCGCTGCGCAATTCTCTGATAGCACCAAGCAGACTAGCGTTCTCGACATCGTAGGATGGGTCGCTGTCATCCACGGGCATCCCGAGCGCACGTGCTGCGGAAAGGCGTTCATCACGCGCTTGCAGCACGAGCTGTTCATAACTGTCAGGTTTCTTGCGCCACAGCATGATCTGCTCGGAGAGCTTGCCAGAACGTTCCGCCAGAGTCAGACCCATGCGCGGATGTTCAGGCCACTTGTTGCTCAGCCCGTCGTTGTAGGCAAGCGCTTCGGCCAGCCATTTCTGTGCGGTCTCGTAGGAGTTCGGTGCATAGCGCCTGGCATTGTTGCGCGCAGCGGCAAGCAGTGCGGCATCGGTTTGCTGCAGCAGTGCGGGAAGTTTGCTCTTCAATACGACGAGAAAGTGTTTGTTCGCCTCTTCGGCCAGCCCTGCGCTGTTATTCAATTCGCCGTGTTCAAAGGCGCGGATCAGATCGCTCAATGACTCGCTGGCCGCAGCAAGGCTGTAATCCGACGGATTGCCGACCGCCTCGATGGCCGCCTTCTCCAGCTTCAGGGTGTTGGCGTATTTGGCCTTGAAATCAACGGCGATGCGCTTGGCATTGTCCAGAGCCTCGGCGGTTTCACGTGCGCCCTGATCGCGTGCTGCTGCATCCTGACGCTGATCGGCCATCACCGATGCGGCCAGCAGGGCGCGCGCTCGCGCCGTGGTGTCGGGGGTGAATCGGTAGTCGGGGCTGTTGACGAAATCGCCGATCTGCTGCTCAAGCGCCGAGAGCGAGGGTGCTGCAACCTCGGCGGAAGCGGGCAGGGTGAAAAGCAGAAGTCCTGCAAGCGCGCAGCTCAAGAGCCATGCGCTCAAGCCGTGTGAAGGGTGTGGCAAACGGGATGTCATCGTGATTCTCCGGGGTTCGATCATGCAGTTTTTCTTCATGCAAGGTCGAGCATGCGCTGCAGGGAAAGCCTGCCCCATGTCTGATCCACCTCGGGCACGCGGATCGGATGTGCCACATGCCCGGCTTCCACCTCTTTGAGCGAGGCCAGCAGATGCTGCGGATCGGTACGGAACATGGTCGAGCACATGCATATGGTGGGGGAGAGGAAATAGACCTTGTTGCCCGGATTGTGCAGGCGCATGCGGTTCACCAGATTCAGTTCGGTGGCCACGGCAAAGGACTTTCCGGCTGGTGCCTTGGCGACATACTGGATGATGGCCTCGGTGGAGCCTACGAAATCGGCGGTCTCGCACACCGCACGCGAGCATTCCGGATGCGCCAGTATCTCGATGCCGGGATGTTGTTGGCGCATGGAAGCAGCGTGCTCCGCCTTGAACAACTGATGCACCGAGCAGAAACCCTTCCACAGGATCAGTCGGGCCTTTTCGATGGCTTCCACGCTGTTGCCGCCGAGATGCTTCGCCGGGTCCCAGATGATCATATCGCTTTCCGGCACACCCATGGCCAGTGCCGTGTTTTCACCCAGATGCTGATCGGGGAAGAACAGGATCTTTTCGCGCCGACCCCATGCCCAGTTGAGCACGCGTTCACAGTTCGACGAGGTGCACACGATGCCGCCGTGTTCGCCGCAGAAGGACTTCAGGGCTGCGGTCGAATTGATATAGGTCACCGGGGTGACGGTCTCGTCCGGGCTAATGACTTCCGCCAGTTCCTGCCAGCAACGACGCACCTGCACATCGTCGGCCATGTCGGCCATCGAGCAACCTGCAGCCAGATCGGGCAAAATCACCGTTTGACTGTCGGATGTAAGAATATCGGCGGTTTCAGCCATGAAATGCACGCCGCAGAAGATGATATACGGGGCGGGGGTGGCGGCAGCGTATTGCGCCAGCTTCAGCGAATCGCCGGTGACATCGGCGAATCCGATCACTTCTTCGCGCTGGTAGTGGTGGCCGAGAATCAGCACCTTGTCGTCAAGCTTGGCGCGCAGCTGCCGGATTTCTGCCAGCAGTTCCTCTTCGGGGATGTCGTAAAGTTGTTGCATCAATGTGTTGCTGCCTGAATTTGTGCGCATGCATGCAAGTGTCGAAGGGCGGTCCGGTGATGTCAATCGTGAGGCTAATATTTGGGTTGGCGTTAGCAAAAAAAGGCTGTTCGCAATTTACATCAATGTCTGCTGATTTTGGAAGACGATAGAAAAGCCCCGCATCCACCGGATGCGGGGCAGGGTATGTTAGGGATCCTCTGAATAACCCCTGAATATTTTCTATCGCCCAAATTTTGAGCGGAAATTTAGGCAAACTTACTTTTTTACACCCCTATCCTAGCCTGATTGGCGTTGATCGGGTGGTTTTCCCGTATTCCGGACAAACCTATCCTGTATAACCCAGGCTTCGACTGCGTAGCAGATTGGTAAATCCGAGCAGCAGACAGAGTCTGTTCATGTTTTTGTCCAAACTACGGTAACGAACCTTGTTATATCCAAATATGCCTTTAACCCAGCGGAACGGATGTTCCACCTTGGCCCTGACAGATGCCTTGGCCTGTTCGGCCTTCAAGTCATCGCTGTCCTCAGCCATAACCTTTCGCCTCCCGGGGCGAGCGGCGATGTGCCATTCCACCTCACGGCCTTCATGCTCATCACGTTTATGGATACCCAAATATCCTGCATCGCCATGAATCCGCTTTCCCTCTCCAAGGAGGGGTTTGGGGTCGGGTCTTGTTTCGCGGATTGCAGACACCTGTGCTGAGTGGAGCGGGGTACGGCATGCACCATGCAGGCCATTGCGGACTATGCAAATCTGCCCCGCTCTACGGTGAGCAGATGATTAGGGAGGGGATGGAAATAATGCTCGAAACAAGACCCGACCCCGACGCACAAGACCCGACCCCGACGCACATTTGTTGTGAAGCAGGATGTATCGTTTCATCAAACTGACATAGGACTTTTCGGTTTTCAGGCTGTAGTGTCTTTGGCGCATGGCGATTCGCGCCTGATCGAGCAGCTTTGGTCTATTCGGCTCTATAGGTGTATTTGCCATTTTCAATATACCGCCTATATTAGCATAAGCGTGGAGGGGGCATGGGAAATTCCGACTCAGACCCATCGATCAACCAAGAATATACGCCATATTTGGCGTATAATATATGTTCGGCCCCATGAGAACCCTCGGTGACATTAACGCTCTGGTGGGCGATTTTGCGAAGGCGGCATCACTCGCCGGAATCTCGTTGTCGTCCGATGCCCTTTCCTACGAGACATTGCCTGCTCCGCACAAGCCGCCGTCCGGTCTCCCGGAAGGAATGATGGCCGCTTACGTTTTCGTTTGGAATGGTGTCTGCCTCAAGGTGGGGAAAGTCGGCCCAAAGAGTCACGCGCGCTTTACCAGCCAACACTACAGCCCAGGCAGCTCGAACAGCAATCTCGCAAAGTCTCTGGTTGCCGCCGGTGGGAAGAACGGAATTCCCGTTCTTTCCGAGGCCGCGGTTGGCGAATGGATAAGAACCAACGTCAGCCGCGTGAACTTTCTCCTTAGTACCAAGTGCGGCGTCCCCGTGCTAACGCTCTTGGAGTCATTTCTTCAGTGTCGCCTAAAGCCAATGTTCGAGGGCTTCGAGAGTCAACGATGACCCCATGTGGCCGAACCCTTCATTCGAGCGGACCTGCGCGAAAAGCCGCGCAGGCCGCTCAATTCAAACGTTATGCCGCCACTTCGTGGCGCCATAACGGGCTGCGGATTCCATCCGATTGCCATGCCACGAAGCGTGGCATAACAACCGGATCAAGGTGACACGCCATGCAATATAACTACCGTTATATCTCATCGGCGCGCACCTTATCCGCAGCCCGTTAGCCAGGCCCCTGCTCGGGGCTATGTTTCATATCAGGGTGCCCTTGCGGCGAGCGGCTGTGGGGGGTGCATACGAAAGTCAGCTTCGCTACGATGGCGCTCATTTCCTTCTTAGCAGAGAGGTTCGTATGCCAGTTTACCGTTCACGTACCACCACCCACGGTCGCAATATGGCCGGTGCGCGATCGCTGTGGCGCGCCACCGGCATGAAGGATGGCGATTTTGATAAGCCGATCATCGCCGTGGTCAACTCCTTCACCCAGTTTGTACCCGGTCATGTGCACTTAAAGGATCTCGGCCAGATGGTGGCGCGCGAGATCGAGGCGGCCGGCGGCGTGGCCAAGGAATTCAATACCATCGCGATTGATGACGGCATCGCCATGGGGCATGGCGGCATGCTGTATTCACTGCCGTCCCGCGACCTGATCGCCGACTCGGTGGAATACATGGTCAACGCGCATTGTGCCGATGCCATGGTGTGCATCTCCAATTGCGACAAGATCACCCCCGGCATGCTGATGGCGGCGCTCAGGCTGAACATCCCCTGCGTGTTCGTCTCCGGAGGTCCGATGGAGGCCGGCAAGGTCACCTTGCACAACCGCGAGCTGCATTTGGATCTGGTGGATGCCATGGTGATGGCGGCCAGCCCCGATGAGTCCGATGCGGATGTGGAGGCCGTGGAGCGGTCGGCCTGTCCGACCTGCGGTTCGTGTTCGGGGATGTTCACTGCCAACTCGATGAACTGCCTGACCGAAGCCCTCGGCCTTTCGCTGCCGGGCAACGGCTCGCTGCTGGCCACACATGCCGACCGCCGCGAGCTTTTCCTGCAGGCCGGACGTACGGCGGTCGAATTGTGCAAACGCTATTATGAGAACGGTGATGAAACGGCACTGCCGCGTTCGATCGCCACCTTCGAGGCCTTCGAGAACGCCATCGCGCTGGATATCGCCATGGGCGGTTCCACCAACACCGTGCTGCATCTGCTGGCCTGCGCGCAGGAAGCCGGTGTGGATTTCACCATGAACGATATCGACCGCATGAGTCGCCGTGTGCCGAACCTGTGCAAGGTGGCACCGGCCGTGCAGCACTATCACATGGAGGATGTGCACCGCGCAGGCGGGGTGATCGGCATTCTGGCGGAATTGGATCGCGCCGGCCTGATTCATCGGGACATTCCCACAGTGCATGCAGCCACCCTCGGTGCCGGACTGGATGCCAACGACATCATGAATGAGGCCAACACGGCGGCGCGCGAGATGTTCCGTGCGGCTCCCGGCGGCGTGCCCACGCAGCAGGCATTCTCCCAGGATCAACGCTGGAAGTCGCTGGATACGGATCGTGAGAAGGGTTGTATCCGCAGCCTTGAGCATGCCTATTCGAAAGAGGGTGGATTGGCCGTGCTGTATGGCAATATCGCTGAAAGAGGCTGCATCGTGAAAACCGCCGGTGTGGATGCCTCGATCTGGAAATTCACCGGTGTCGCGAATGTGTTTGAATCGCAGGACGATGCGGTGAGCGGCATCCTCAACGACCGGGTGAAGCCGGGTGATGTGGTGATCATCCGCTACGAAGGTCCGAAGGGCGGGCCGGGCATGCAGGAGATGCTGTATCCGACCTCGTATCTGAAATCCAAAGGCATGGGCAAGGTTTGTGCTTTGCTCACCGACGGGCGCTTCTCCGGCGGCACATCGGGACTTTCCATTGGCCATGCCAGCCCGGAGGCCGCCGAGGGCGGAGCGATCGGTCTGATTGAAAACGGTGACCGCATCGAGATCGATATTCCCAACAGAAGCATACAGTTGGCTGTTTCGGATGAAGTGCTTGCTGATCGCCGCAAGGCGATGGAGGCGAAGGGATCAGCAGCCTGGAAGCCGGTCAATCGCGAGCGTTATGTGTCCAAAGCACTGCAGGCCTATGCGGCACTGACCACCTCGGCGGACCGCGGTGGTGTGCGCGATCTGGAACAGTTGAAGTAGGCCGGAAAGAGCGGCAGCGGGAGGTGGGTGACATGCTGCCCGGTCCTTTATCCGCCGAAGCTGATTCGATGTTTTCAATGGGCTGAGGGAGTTCGCCTTGTTCAAACGCTTTCTGTTGATCTACCTCGGGTGCGCAGCCGTGCTGACGCTGCTGTTGTTCATGTTTGCCCATTATGACGAGAAGATGCGGGTGGCGCAGCTGGCGACGAGTGAATTGCGCTATGTCGGCGTGGCGCGAGAGCGGGCCGAGAAGGATTTCGAGGCGGCTGAAGGCGATCTGCGCATCATCGCGAATATGGATGAGATGCGGCAGTACGTGAACACCGGTGATTCACAGCATGCAGACCGGGTGGCTGATTATTTCCTGCTGCTTGCGCGGGGAAGGCAGCATTATAACCAGCTACGCTACCTGGATGAGCGCGGGCAGGAGATCATTCGCGTCAACTTTTCCGAAGGCAAACCGGTTCTGGTGGCTGAAAAAGAGCTGCTAAACAAGTCGAGCTACTACTATTTCCACAACACCATGCAACTCACACGCGACGAGATATTTGTTTCTCCGCTGGACCTGAACGTCGAGCATCATCAAGTGGAGGTTCCCTACAGGCCGGTGATCCGCTTTGCGACGCCGGTGTTCGATAGTGCCGGGCGCAGGAAGGGCGTGGTGGTACTGAATTACATCGCCGATGAGATGCTACAGCATTTTCAGCTGGCGATGCAGGGAAGCGTGTCGGGTGGCGGCATGCTGCTCAATCGCGACGGCTACTGGCTGAGCAGCCCGCATCATGATGACGAATGGGGCTTCATGCTGGGCAAAAAGGAGCTGACCTTCGGGCACGACTATCCGGATGCCTGGCAAGCCATATCGAGCCAGGAGTCGGGTACACTGCGCACCGCTCAGGGTCTGTTTGCCTTTGCCACGGCCCGCCCGTTGATGTTCGACGAGCACCCGACCATGGATCCGTCAAGAATCGACCAGCCGGAACAATATAAGCGCTATGCCGTCGGCTATAACTGGAAGGTCGTATCTGTTGTGCCGCAGGATGTCATCTCGGCCGGAGCCTTCTTTAACAAACCCGGCGGTCAGCTGCTGTCCCTTGCGGCCTATTTTCTACTTGCCCTGGGTGCATTTGCCGTCGTGATTTCCTCGGAAAGGCACAAAGCAGCTGAATACGCTTTGCAGGAACTTGCTTTACTCCCGGAAATGGCTCCGGGTCCGGTCATGAGGGTGGATAAGGCAGGAGTGATTTGTCTGGCGAATACCGCCTGCAAGGAGCTTTACAGCATGGACAGTATCGAGGGGATGTCGATTTTTGAAGCCATTCCCGATCTGGCCCGCACGGATTTTGAAGAGATGTTCGGTCCGGATGAAAATATTCTGCAGGTGGAGACCGATATCGGGGACGCACACTATTTCTTCGTTCTGCGCAACGATGCGGATAACAAATATGTATTCGCGTATGGCGCCGACATCTCCCCGATCAAGCTGCTGGAGGAACAGGTCCGGCAGGCACAGAAAATGGAGGTGGTGGGGCAATTGGCCGGCGGAATCGCGCACGACTTCAATACCCTGCTCGGCGTGATCCTGGGCTATAGCGACATGCTGCGTGATACCCTGCCGGAGAACAGCCTTGGCCGGAAAAATATCGATGCCATCCTGAATGCCGGAAAGCGCGCCAAGGCGCTGGTCCGGCAGTTGATGGATTTCAGTCGGCTGGGGACGAACAAGCAGGAGCCCCTGCAACTGGCCGCCCTGGTCAGGGAAAGTATCAAGCTGCTGCAGCCGTCACTGCCGGAAACCATTATTATACAGCAGGATATCAGGGAAAAAACCGCCAGCATCCATGGCAATGCCGTGCAGATCGGACAGGTCATCTTGAACCTTTGTATGAATGCCGCCGATGCCATGGGCGAGAAGCAGGGGGTGTTGCAGATCAGCTTGAAGGAGAGCGCGGTGGATGCCAGCATGGCTCATGCTCGTAACGTTCCAGCCGGCGCGTATATGCAACTGACCATCGCTGATAACGGCTGCGGTATGAGCAAGGAAATCCTGACGCATGTATTCGAGCCGTTTTTCACAACCAAGGAAGTCGGCAGGGGGACAGGCCTGGGGCTGGCGGTGGTGCACGGGATCGTAAAATCTCATGGCGGGTTTGTGGTTGTGGAAAGTGAACCCGGAAAAGGCACGCAATTTCATGTCTATTTGCCGAAGAGCAGGGAATTATGGGTAAGAAGCGGAGTAACCGGAGCCTGACCCATTCCGCTATGGCTATCAATACTGGAGGATTGCATGGCACGCATACTGATTATCGATGACGAGGAACTCTTCCGGCAGATGCTCAAGCAGATGCTGGAGCTGGCCGGCCACGAAGTGGATGAGGCCGCCGATGGCGCGCAGGCCATCGAGGCCTTCAAGCGCCAGCCGACCGATCTGGTCATCACCGACATCTTCATGCCCGAGAAAGAGGGTATCGCGACCATCAACGAGTTGAAGCAGGAATTCCCGGCTTTGAAGATCATCGCGGTCAGCGGTGGCGGCAACAAGATGTGCGGCTTCGAATACCTGCAATTCGCCGAAAGCGTCGGTGCCGACCATGCGTTGAGCAAGCCCTTCGAGCGTCAGGAAATCCTTGATGCCATCGAGGAACTGCTGGCTTAACCGATCAACCGGGGAGGGTCGAATGGCACGCATACTGATCATCGATGACGAGGAACTTTTCCGGCAGATGCTCAAGCAGATGCTGGAGAGCGCCGGGCATGAGGTGGCGGAAGCCGCCGACGGCGAGCAGGGTCTGACCCTGTTCCGCGAGCAACCTGCCGATCTGGTCATCACCGATATCTTCATGCCCGAAAAAGAGGGCATCGCCACCATCCACGAATTGAAAGAAGAATTCCCGGCCCTGAAGCTCATCGCCGTTACCGGCGGCGGCTACAAACGCCGCGGCTTCGAATACCTGGAGTTCGCCGAAAAGATCGGCGCCGACCGCGTCCTCCACAAACCCTTCGAACGGCAGGAATTACTCGATGCTGTTGAGGTGTTGCTGGGCTCCTGATCGTCCCCTTTGCTTCCAGACGATCCTGATGATTATAAGCTGTCGGGGTTTACCACATTGTTTCAATCCTCTGTCATGTGAGTCACACCGAATCGAACCGCTCCTTCCGGAGTCCGGCAGACATCGCCGGTTCCTCGAAAGGACACCCCGTCAGGCCGAACGAACTGGAAGGTGACTGCCCGGCATTTATCACCGTCCTGCATATAAAAACCGGTCGCCGGTGTAAGGCTTCCGTGGGCATTGTTCTTATTATTCCGCCACAGAGCCATTTGATCGACCGGCCAAGCCTCTTCGAGAATCTGTTGTTGCGCTTCATACTCGGTTTTGGGCTGCCATGCCTCAGCCTGAGAGTCCTGCACACATAACAGGACGGAACACAGGATGAGGATTGCGCTTGTGAAGGCAGTTGCATGACGGTTGTACAACGATGATTCGAGTAGTGGCATTGGATTTCTCCTCGATGATTATTGATAGATAACCTGGAATATGCATGCCTTGAGCGGATCGCCGCCCTCCGGGAAATTGTTGTAGCAGGTTTCAAGTCCGTATCTGTTTTTCCAGTAAACCGAAGTATCTTCACAGTTTCCCGGCGCGCCCTTGATGCATTCGGAATATTTTGTCCGCGCCGAGGATAGAAACTCTCGTATTTCCCACGGACCAAGAATCTCGACTTTGGCGGCAAGTGAGCTCAGTAAGGCATTTCCACATTGAGTACAGCTGCGCGATGGATACCGACTCTCATGTTTTCTTTCCCTAACTGCTTGGTCCGGAGATTCCTGTGGAGATGTTCCGGGGCTACTGGTGATTCGCGACGCAGGCATTGTTGTTTTTAGGGGTGATTGCTCTTTCAGGCTTTCGGGCATGGGTAGCGGCGTAAGGCTGTATATAGTCATTTCATCCCACTGGTATCCGGTGACCCAACAATTGATGGGGCCTGACTGGTCCCAGGCGTATCTGGTGTTGCGGTATTTCCCCACCATTTTGCTGCCACCATCAGTCAGTGTCAGTTCAAAAGGGAGCCATACGTTTCCTTCTCCCTCAGGGCATCTGCCTTTCGCATTCTGGAGTCCGGTCCCGAGCCTTTGGCCGTGCCATGTGGTTTGTGAAACAGAGCCTTTAAAGATTTGCAGGTTGTTTGAAAGGAATCCGTAAGCCATTGCTCCATCCTGCCTGATGGTGAATGTGGTCCCGTCGTATTCCCACTCTCCGGCAATATTTGCTGTTTGGGCACCGGAAGTACAAGGAAGCATCGTTCCGCAACAGACCAGGAACAGGATGATCAGTCGAAGCCAGTTTCGTGTCGAATGATCCATAGGATCGCCCTCACTGCGCAGATGTGCATACTTACTATGGAATATAACAATGACATGTCCAGTCTCTTTGATGCGTGAAAGCGATGGGTCGGTGCTGCAAGCCCCCATTTATTGTGCTTCGAAGCGACACCTTGAGAAGGTTCGTGCACTTTTATTCGGTACGATGAGGGTCACTTTCTTACAAAACGAATTTCACATCCGGGTGGTCATGCAAGGCGCGGTAGAGGTTGTCGATCTGGGGTTTGCTGGTAGCTGTGAAGGTGAGGGTCACGGACAGGTATTTGCCTGTGCGGCTGGGGGTGGAGCTGATGGCGGCTTCACCCAGGTCGGGGATGTGCTGACGGCCGATCATCACAACCAGTGCTTCGAACCCGGGCGTGTTGATTCCCATCACCTTGATCGGGAAGCGGCAGGGGAATTCCAGCAGGGTTTCTTCGTTCACAGGCACTCCTTAAGTTCATAGCTCAACATTCAGCGGCGAACCTTATCTGCGGAAGTTCTTGCAGGCCATGCCTAAGCCCCATCCTTAATCCCTATACCTAAGCCATAAACCCGCGGCGGATTTCTTCGCGGGGGTTCTGTGTATCATCCGGCGCATGGCACCGATCCGATTCGAACATAGCTATGCAGCGCTTCCGGAGCGATTCTATGCACGCATCTATCCGGAGCGGGTTCCTGCTCCCAGGTTGATCCGGGTGAACGAGGCACTGGCTGCTCAACTCGGGCTGGATGTGGACTGGCTGACATCGGCGGAAGGGGTCGCCATGCTTTCGGGGCAATCCCTTCCTGACACAGCCGAGCCGATTGCCATGGCCTATGCAGGTCATCAGTTCGGCGGGCTGTCACCGCAGTTGGGAGATGGAAGGGCGCATCTGCTCGGAGAGCTCGTTGATAAGAGCGGCGTGCGCTTCGACCTGCATCTCAAGGGTTCAGGGCGTACACCATTTTCACGTCGTGGCGACGGCAAAGCTGCGCTTGGCCCGGTGCTGCGCGAGTACATCGTCAGCGAGGCCTTTGCGGCTCTCGGTATCCCCGGCACGCGCACACTGGCAGCCACACTGACCGGCGAGACGGTGATGCGCGAGACCGTGTTGCCCGGCGCGGTGCTGGCGCGCGTGGCGCAGAGTCATGTGCGAGTCGGCACCTTCCAGTATTTCGCCATCCGCAATGATGCAGAGGCCGTGCGCGTACTCGCCGATTATGTCATCGAGCGCCATTACCCGGAGCTGCGAAGGGCGGAGAATCCTTATCTTGCGCTGCTTGAAGCCATCGCCATGCGACAGGCAGGGCTGATCGCGCAATGGATGGGGGTGGGATTCATCCACGGGGTGATGAACACCGATAATATGCAGGTGGCCGGCGAGACCATCGATTTCGGCCCCTGTGCATTTATGGACCGCTTCCATCCCGGCAAGGTATTCAGCTCGATCGACGAGCAGGGGCGCTATGCCTGGGACAGGCAGGCGGGCATGGCGCAATGGAATCTGACCCGCCTGGCCGAGGCGCTGCTGGAGTTGATCGATGCCGGTCAGGCAAAGGCGGTTGCCGCTGCCGAGGACGTGCTCCGGCGGTTTGGCAGTGCATACGAAAAGCAATACACGCGCATTTTTTCGGCCAAGCTGGGGCTGGCCGAAGAAGGTGAGCATGCAGCATTTATCCGGGACACACTCACCGCCATGCGCGACGGCGGGGTGGATTTCACTCTTTTCTTCCGGCACCTGACCCGACTGGCGGGCGGTGAGGGTGATGCCGGGCCCGTGCTGCAATTGTTCCAGCATCGCGAGCAGGCCGAGGCATGGCTGCAAGGCTGGGACAGGAAGCGCAGTGCAACGGAGAGTGCGGTCCGTGGCATGCGACAGAGCAACCCGGTCTATATCCCGAGAAACCATCGGGTGGAGCAGGCCATCGTGGCGGCGCATGCAGGCGACTTCGCCCCGTTCCACGCACTGCTTGACGTTCTGGTGCGTCCGTTCGAAGCACAGGTCGGATGCGCGCACTACGAACTGCCGCCCGAGCCGCATGAAGAGGTGCCTGAGACCTTCTGCGGCACCTGAGCCTGCATGCAGATGCAGGGTCAATGCACCGGACATTCCTGCCAGATAGCTGTGCTTCGCACTGCTTTTTGCGATAACATGCGGGCGATACGCACGTTGATAAACCACCATTCTATCTCAGCAGAGGAACATGGCATGACACAGCGCCAGATCGGCACACCCTTATCCCCGTCAGCAACCAGAGTGATGTTGCTCGGCTCGGGCGAACTCGGCAAAGAAGTCGCCATCGAGTTGCAGCGCCTGGGTGTCGAGGTGATCGCGGTGGACAGCTATGAGAATGCACCGACCATGCAGGTGGCGCATCGCAGCCATGTGCTCAACATGCTGGACGGGAATGCGCTGCGCAGCCTGATCGAGGCGGAGAAGCCTCATCTGATTGTGCCGGAAGTCGAGGCCATCGCCACCGATACGCTGGCTGAACTGGAAGGAGACGGGTTCAACGTGATTCCCACCGCGCGTGCCACCCAGCTAACCATGAACCGCGAGGGCATCCGCAGGCTGGCCGCTGAAACCCTCGGCTTGGCCACCTCGCCGTATCGCTTCGCGGCAACTCAGGACGAATTCGAGGCTGCCGTTAAAACCATCGGCATGCCGTGCGTGGTGAAGCCCATCATGAGTTCCTCGGGCAAGGGGCAGTCGGTGATACGCTCTGAGAGCGATATCCAGAAGGCCTGGAACTACGCACAGGAAGGCGGCAGGGCGGGCAAGGGCAAGGTGATCGTTGAAGGCTTTATCGCATTCGATTACGAGATCACCATGCTGACCGTGCGTCATGCCGGCGGTACATCCTTCTGCCTGCCCATCGGGCATCTGCAGATCGATGGCGATTACCGCGAATCATGGCAGCCGCAGCCGATGTCCGATGCCGCCCTTGCCGCTGTCGAGCATATCGCAGGTAAAGTGACCGATGCGCTGGGTGGTTACGGCCTGTTCGGTGTGGAGCTGTTCATCAAGGGCGATGAGGCGATCTTCAGCGAGGTGTCCCCGCGGCCGCACGATACCGGCATGGTGACGTTGATCTCGCAGGACCTGTCCGAATTCGCGCTGCATGCCCGCGCTATCCTTGGCCTGCCGATCCCCAATATCCGCCAGCACGGCCCCGCAGCATCCTGCCCGCTGGTGGTGGAGGGCGATTCAACCCGGGTCGCATTCGGCAATCTGGATGCGGCATTGGCGCAGCCGGATACGCAGATCCGCCTGTTCGGCAAACCGGAAGTGCGTGGCAAGCGCCGCATGGCGGTCGCACTGGCACGCGGCGAGAGTATCGAGCAGGCTCGGGAAACCGCTGTGACCGCGTGCAACAACATCAGGGTATCCCTGTAGTCATCAGTACCACGCTCATCAACATCAATCATCTTCACGGACGGGTATTGCATGTTGCTGCATGAACTTGTGCGCGCAGCCACCGGCGCGCATTCGGTGACGCGCGGTGAGGTGATGCAGTCGCTGTGGAGTGGTTATGGCGAGATCGTCCGCTATAGCCTGCACGGGGCAAACGCCCGCAGTGCCGTGGTCAAACATGTGATCTTCCCCTCCGAGGTGCATCATCCGCGCGGCTGGCACAACGATGTGTCCCATCAGCGCAAGATCCGCTCCTACGAAGTGGAGATGGTCTGGTATCACGACCGGGCCGGGCGGTGCGATGCGCATTGCCGTGTGCCGCATTGCTTCGCCTCGGAGACCATCGGCGAGGAGCATCTGATGGTGCTGGAGGATCTCGATGCGGCAGGCTTCCCCGTCCGGCGCCAGAGCCTCGATCTCGATGGCGTGCGGGCTTGCCTGTCATGGCTGGCACATTTCCACGCCGAATTCATGGGAGAGACGCCGGAGGGCCTGTGGCCGGTCGGAACATACTGGCATCTGGCCACGCGGCCCGATGAACTGGCGGTGATGGCCGACGAGGCACTGCGCGATGCCTCTCCGGTGGTCGATTCGATGCTTTCCAATGCCCGTTTTCAGACGCTGGTGCATGGCGATGCCAAGCTGGCCAATTTCTGTTTCTCGGCGGACGGGCGGCGTGTGGCTGCTGTTGATTTCCAGTATGTCGGCGGTGGTTGCGGCATGAAGGATGTCGCTTATTTCCTGGGTTCCTGTCTGAGTGATCGGGAGCATGAACGCTTTGAGGGCGTGCTGCTGGATCATTATTTCGCCACATTGAAGCTCGCCCTTGCGCAGCGGGGCAAGACGCTGGATCCAGCGGCGCTGGAAGCGGAGTGGCGCACGCTGATGCCGGTCGCACAGGCCGACTTCTACCGCTTTCTGGTCGGCTGGATGCCCTCGCACTGGAAGATCAACGACTACAACAAGCGCGTGGCGCAGCGGGTGGTCCGCTCGCTGTAAGAGCTCTGGAAACTGCCTAACGGATGAACTGGATATCCAGCGTGCGCATATAGGTGTGCAGTCCGGCATCCTGCACGGGGAACACAAAGGCATCCTGATCCGAATGGTTGTGATGCGAATGCCACCAGCCCGGCGGGGTGACGAACACGGTATTGGTCGCCCACATCGCCTTCACCGGATCGATGATGTTGCCCTGTTCATCCACCTTTTTGCCGATCATCGTGTAGGTATCCGGCCCGGAGAACACGGCCAGATCAAGGGCCACGGATTGATGCCGGTGCGGCTTCTGCACCTCGCCAGCCGGCAGCAGGTTGAACAGCGACCACATGGTGTGCGTCATGGTCTTGGTTTTCGCGGATGCGGTATTGCCCAGAATAATGCCGATGCGGTTGCGCTTTTCACGCAGCGCGATCTCCCGGAGCTTTTCAACCTCGGACACCATGTATTCCCGGCTGTAGAAGGCAGGCTTGAATATCGGTGTCGTCGGGGCCACACCCATGTACTGCAACAGCGGCGCATCGTGGCTCCAGTACAGGGCTGCATCCTCGTCCGCGTAGTGGGTCATGCCCTGATTGCAGGGCAGGGTGAAGGCATCGCCCTGCTTCCATCTGATCGTGCCTTCGGCTGTCTCCGTGCGTCCGGCACCGCGCAGTACGAAATAGACCTCCGAGGTGGCCGCCACGCAGGTGGCGATCTTTTCGCCCGTGCAGATGCGGATGTAGTTGGCCAGCAGATTTGGTGCAGTGGCCGGATACGGTGTATCAAGCTCTGTGGAGAGATCCAGCGCGATCACCCGCGTATCCCCCTGCTCATGCAGCGAGGCGGGGAAGGGTTGAATCGGCACATCGTTCAGATCAGGGGTGGCTGCGGAAGAATATTCCCAGCTCACCACCTGGGTTTCCCATTGCTGATTCAACTTACTCATGACTGCACTCCTTCCGGTTCAATTCTGTGACTCTGGCTGATTGCGCATGAAGTCGGCCACACCATGCAGGGCGAAGACCAACTCGTTGCGTAAGGCTTCATCGTCCACTACCTCGCTCAGTGCATTTTTCATACACATCATCCACTGATCGAGCGCGGACTCATCAATGGCGAAGGGAAGATGCCGCATGCGGAGCCTCGGATGGCCGTACTTTTCGATATACAGCGAAGGGCCGCCCATCCAGCCGGAGAGAAACATGAAAAGCTTCTCCTCGGCACTGCCCAGATCGGGCGCATGCATGGCGCGGATGGGTCTGGTTTCAGCCAGCGTATCCATCTGCCGGTAGAAACATATCACCAGTCTGCGCAACACGGTCTCGCCGCCGATGCGTTCGTAGAAGGTCCGGGTGTCGGCACTGATTTGCATGAGCGAACTCTAGCGTCCAATCCCGCATAAATCCCCACACGCGGCGAGACAGTTTATTCATGCTCCGTTAATATGCACTCGCAAGGGTCGCCATAAAATTATTACGGCCTAATGACCGACCCCATTTCTTGTTTGATAAGGCACCAACATGAATTCACCGGAAGTCAACCAACAGGCTCAGGCCTGGTTCAATTTCAAGGGGGGTGAATGGCAGACGCGGATTGATGTCCGTGATTTTATCCAGAAAAACTATTCACCCTATGCAGGCGACGACAGCTTTCTCGCACCCGCGACCGAACGCACCCGCCAGCTGTGGAGCGAGATATCCAGACTGATCGAGCAGGAACGATTAAAGGGTGTGCTGGATGTCTCCAGCGAGATCGGCTCTTCCATCACTGCCCACAAACCCGGTTATATCAACAAGCCGCTGGAGCGCATCGTCGGACTGCAAACCGATGCACCGTTGAAGCGCGCCATCGTGCCCAATGGTGGCCTGCGCATGGTTGAGGCCGGTCTTGAGGCCTACGGTTTCGAGCTCGGCGAGGCTGTGAAGACGGCCTATTCGAACTACCGCAAGGATCACAATCAGGGCGTGTTCGATGTCTACAGCCCGGACATCCTTGCCTGCCGCCGCTCTGGCATCATCACAGGGCTTCCCGATGCCTACGGCCGGGGCCGCATCGTCGGCGATTACCGTCGTGTGGCGCTCTACGGCGTGGACTTCCTGATTGCCGACAAGAAGCGCGAGAAATCCGAGCTGGATGATTCAGTGTTCAGTGAAGAGGTGCTGCGCAGCCGTGAAGAGCTTTCCGAGCAGATCCGTGCGCTGGGCGAACTCAAAGAGATGGCTGCGTCCTACGGCTTCGATATCGGCAGGCCTGCGGCGAACGCACAGCAAGCCGTGCAATGGACCTACTTCGGCTATCTGGCAGCCATCAAGGAGCAGAACGGTGCCGCCATGTCCATCGGCCGCATCTCGACCTTCCTGGATATCTATGTCGAGCGCGATATGCAGGCCGGTCTGCTGGACGAGTCCGCAGCCCAGGAACTGTTCGACGATCTGATCATCAAGCTGCGCGTCGTGCGCTTCCTGCGCACCCCGGAATACGATCAGCTGTTCTCCGGCGATCCGGCATGGGTCACCGAAGCCATCGGCGGCATGGGGGTGGATGGTCGGTCTCTGGTCACAAAGAGCAGCTTCCGCTTCCTGCATTCGCTGTACAATCTGGGGCCTGCACCTGAGCCGAATCTGACGGTGCTGTGGTCGAATGCGCTGCCCAAGGGTTTCAAGGATTTCTGCTCGAAAGCATCGATCGAGACCAGCTCCATCCAGTATGAATCGGACGATCTGATGCGCGAGCATTGGGGCGACGATTACGCCATCGCCTGCTGTGTATCGGCGATGCGCATCGGCAAGCAGATGCAGTTCTTCGGCGCGCGCTGCAATCTGGCCAAAACCATGCTGTATGCGATCAACGGCGGCGTGGACGAGAAGACCGGCGTGCGCGTGGTCGAGGGCTTCGAGCCGATCACCTCCGAGTATCTGGACTACGACGAAGTGATCGCGAAATTCGATGCCATGATGGAGTGGCTCGCCACCACCTATATCAAGGCGCTCAACGCCATTCACTACATGCACGACAAATACCATTACGAGCGCCTCGAAATGGCGCTGCACGACCGCGACATCTATCGCACCATGGCCTGCGGCATCGCGGGGCTTTCGGTGGCTGCCGATTCGTTGTCGGCCATCAAGTACGCCAGGGTACGCGTGCTGCGCGACGAGAACGGTCTGGCGATTGATTTCGCCACTGAAGGCGACTATCCGGCCTATGGCAACAACGATGACAGGGTGGATGAGATCGCCGTATGGCTGGTCGAGGCCTTCATGGAGAAGATCCGCAAGCACAAGGCCTATCGCGGCAGTGTTCCTACACAATCCGTACTGACCATCACCTCCAATGTGGTGTACGGCAAAAAGACTGGCAACACGCCCGACGGCAGAAGGGCGGGCGAGCCGTTCGCTCCGGGTGCCAATGCCATGAACGGGCGCGACAGGAAGGGCTTCATCGCTTCCGGCGCATCGGTCGCCAAGCTGCCGTACAAGGCAGCGCTGGACGGTATCTCATGGACCGCCACCTGCACCCCGGATGCCTTCGGACATACCGTGGCCGACCGTGTGAACAATTTGAGTAACTGTATCGATATGTTCTGCAATTCCAGTGGTTTTCACGTGAATGTGAATGTTCTGAATAAAGATACATTGCTGGATGCCATGGAGCATCCGGAGAACTATCCGCAGCTCACACTGCGCGTCTCCGGCTATGCGGTGAACTTCATCAAGCTGACGCGCGAGCAACAGCTGGATGTCATCAACCGGACCTTCCATCTGCATTTCTGATACGCTGCGGTCCTGCCATGCATGATGGCAGGGCCGCTATTCTCAGGACGCAGATTTCAGTACGCAGGTTCAAGACATAGGCATGCCGCACCACATCACAGATAACCCGCCGGGATTCATTTCGCCCGCCTGCGTCGATGAGCGCGGCAGGCTTTCGGGTTTTGTGCATTCCTTCGAAATGGGCAGCGCGGTGGATGGCCCCGGCATGCGCTTCGTGCTTTTCATGTCCGGCTGCCAGTTCCGCTGCCTGTATTGCCATAATCCGGACACCTTCAAGATGCACAACGGCCATCTGATGACTGTCGAGCAGGTGATCGGGGAGATCAGCGAATATGCGGTGTTCCTGCGCTTTGCCGGCGGGCTGACCATCTCCGGTGGCGAGCCGCTGATGCAGGCGCATTACATCCGGGAGATCTTCTATCTCGCCAAAAACGACCTGCATCTGCACACCACGCTGGATACCCAGGGCTTTCTGGCGGCCCATCTTGAAGACGAATGGTTCAATGATGTCGATCTGGTGCTGCTGGATATCAAGCATATCGATCCGGATAAACATCTGGCGCTGACCTCGCAGCCCTTGCAGCCGACGCTGGATTTCGCCCACCGCCTTTCCTCTATGGGGAAAAAGATGTGGATCCGTTATGTTCTCGTGCCGGGTTACACCGATGGCTTTGATGATGTGGAAAGGCTGGCAGCATTCGTCACCACCCTGCAGGGGGTCGAGCGTGTCGAGGTGCTGCCGTTCCACAAGATGGGCGAGGATAAATGGAACAAGCTGGATTACGACTACCGCTTGAAGGATGTATCTCCGCCCGATGCAGCACTGCTGCAACGCGTGATCGGCCAGTTCAGCAGTCGCGGCCTGTATGCCTGCTAGGGACAAAGGAGCGTATGCATGAATAACGAAGCAGCATCTGACAAGCAACCAAGCATCGAAGTGTGTTTCGGTCCTGAATGCAGCGATCTCGGCGGGCGGGAGCTCGCCGCAGAGCTTGAGGCTCAGGGGCTCAAATGCATCGAAGGGGATTGCCGCGACCAGTGCCCGAACGCGCCGCTGGTGCTGGTGAACAACCGCATGATCACCGATGCCAGCGTGCAGAAGGTATTAAGCCGTGTGAATGCGGAGTGACGTCGGTTAAGGCTGTCCCTGCATGCCTTAAAAGGGTGTCGGAACCTCGAACTGTATCCACTCACGGGTGAGCGGATGGGTAAAACACAGACGCTGGGCATGCAGCATGAGCCGCTCTGCGCCGCTGCCATACAGATCATCTCCGACGATCGCCATATTCAGTCCATCAGGATGGGCGGCATGCATGCGCAGCTGATGCGTGCGCCCGGTCAGCGGATAGAACCACACGCGTGTGGTCGCAGGAACCGTGTCGTTTGAACGGGCGATGACCTGCCAGCGGGTACGGGCTGCCTTACCGTGTTGGTAACACACCATCTGTCGCGGCCGGTCGTCGAAGTCGATACGCAGGGGCAGATCGATCTCGCCCTCTGATTTATCAGCCGGTAAAACGCCCGAAAGGACCGCCTCATAACGTTTTTCCACGCGGCGCTGGATGAATTGTCGTTGCAGGAAGCTGTTGGCCTGCATGTTCTTCGCCACCAGCAGCAGGCCGGAGGTGCCCATGTCCAGTCTGTGGATCAGCTTGAGTTCAGGGCATTGCGGGTAGCGATCGAGCAGGCGGGTGAAAACTGAATCCTTCACATACTTGCCCGGTACCGACATCAGACCGGCCGGCTTGTTGACCAGCACAATGGCATCATCTTCAAACACGATCTGCGGTTCATCGGCTGCAATGCCCAGTCCGTAATCGGGTTCCGGCTCGACCTCAAGGCCGCGCAGCATGAAGGGCAGAATGGGCAGGCATTTGCCGCGACACGCCGGATAGAAGTGCCCGTGATGCCGCACACCGGTGGAAGGGGATGGGCCCCACCAGAATTCGGCCAGCGCCAGCGGCTGCATGCGATGCTGCAAAGCGTAGTGGATCAGCTTGGGGCCGGCACAGTCGCCGCTGCCGGCTGGCGGTGTGCCATCGGCAAAGAAATGCGTGATGGGATGTTTCTCCTGCAAGCGGTTCTCAAGCCTGTAACTCTCGAAGACCCGCCGGTGCAGTCGGCGGGATTTCGCGCTGCGTGCATCTTTTATCTGCATTATCTGCTGCTGCAGGGCATCCAGTTTCACCTGCACGGCGTGTAACTTATCGTGCCAGAGCAGTGCGGCATTGGTCGCCTGTCGCTTCTGCTGCTGGCTGGCCAGCGCCAGTGCCGCCATGCGCGATTCACGTTCGGCGGTATCGGGCATATCGCGCAGTTGCAGGCGTTGCTGCCTGCGCACGGCTTTGTTGGCCTGATGTTGCTGTTTCATTGCAGCCAGAGACTGCTCGCGTTGCACTTGCAGTTGCGAGATCTGTTGCCGGAAAGGGGCGTCCTGCAGTGATGCTTCCAGCCCTTCCAGCTGCGCGGTCAGGACTGCCAGTTCATCATTGCCTTCAGGCAGGAAGCGGTCGTGTTCTGCCAGATCGAAGATCGGCGGCACAAAGCCGGGGATCTGCCAGAGCCCGTTCATCATGCCCGAAAAGGCGCTCAAAAAACCGATCTGTCCATCGGTATCGCGCACTACCAGTACCCCGTACATCTTTCCGGTAACGGATAAGGCATCGGAGATAGACAAACGCTGCTGCAACATCCGGACGGCCTTTTCCGCCAGCGGATGCGGGGTATGGCAAAACGGGCTGGGCATCACCGCAGGGATGTCGTCCGCGTCAGGAGCGACGGGGAAATAGCTGAGAAGATCCATGCGCGAGAAGCTACTGATAGCATCCTGCCAAGTCTGCTTTGACGTTGGGGATATACAGTCAGAGAATGTGAACGGCTCTGGCCTTTGCAATTGAATCCGCTGAGGACGGCGATATGCACAGGATATATCCGCTTTTATGCCGGGGCTGCTAGCTTTCATTTTTTGTTGCAATGAAATTTGATCCTCCGGTGGGCGGTATGAAGTACATAAGTGGGTTGATAGGGGTTCTTCTGGGTCTGTTCGTGCTATCCGGCGATGGGGTGGCGGAAGATGCGAAGATGCAATTTTCAGGTGTTGTGCTGGTGCAGGGGGACAACCCGGTTTTGCGCGACTTTACCCGTTGGCTATCCAGAAAAGCGGATTATACAATGGTACCTGCATATGCGGATAGTTATCAGTCGGTGAGCGAAAGTTTAAAGGAACACGGCAATGATCTAGCATGGACTTGCGGCGCTCCGTTTGCTCATGATCATGTGACCGACGGTCAGCTTCTGGTCGCCGTACCCTTGTTTCAGGGCAAACCTGTCTATCACTCGCTGACCATCACGCGAAGCGGGCGCCAGGAAGAAAAGATCACCGATTTTGCCGGTCAGGTGCTGGCCTACTCGGATCCGCGTTCCAATTCGGGCTTTGTTGTTCCGGCCTATGTGTTGCAGGAGCAGGGGGTGGATATCAGTCGGCATTTCCGATTATTACTGCATACCGGAATGCATGAAGGCTCGATTCGGGCTGTGCTGGAGGGATTGGCTGATGTGGCGAATGTGGATGAATATGTGTATGTGGAATATTTGAAATCACATCCGCTTGCGAAGGATAAACTCAAGGTTGTGCAACGCTTCGGGCCATATCCGTTCACCCCCATCGTTGCAGGTAACCGGATGCCACCTGATGTGCTGAAGCGTTTGCAGCAGGCACTGGTGGGAATGGCAGCTGACAAGCGTGGCAGTGAAATCCTGGGGAGGCTTGGATTGGATGGTTTTGTTGTGAAGGACGCTTCGTTTTACGATCCGATTGTCAGAATGCTGAGTGCATTGCATCAATGAGGCTGACACGCAGTAAACTTTCCACGCAGATCGGGGTGACCTTTTTCCTTGGTATGGCGCTGAGCGCCAGTGCCATGATCTGGCAGGTGTACCGTGAGGATGTCCGGCGTATTCCTGCCCAGATCGAATACGAGTGTCAGGAGCATGCCAATCTGATCGCTCTGGCCATCGCAGACAATGTGGTCTATCGCAAGCCCTATCCGATCTGGTCGATGCTCAGCAATCTGGTGGAGGAGGCGGACGAAGACCCTGTCTTCCGCTTGCAGTCTTTTACTGTGGTGAATGAATCAGGCGAAGTGATGGCTGATTCCGACCCGTTGCATCATCCGTTAAGTATGCTGTTTGCTCTGCCGGAGTCCGGCGTGAGTTGGGAAGGGCGCATGCTTAAAGTTGTTCGCCCGATCCATCAGCCATCCAGTAACAGGCAGGTAGGGCGGGTTCTTCTTCGCTATTATGCCGTGGCTATCGATCAGCAGCTCGAGTTGGAGAAGGTTCGACTTGCCGTTCTGCTGGGTTTTTCCTTGCTGTTTGCCTTACTGGTGTCCTTTGGGATGAGCATGATGGTGGCCCGGCCATTGCGCGAGCTTGCATCAGCTGCGCGCAAAATCGGTAGTGGTTCTGCGATTGATGTCGGCATGCATGAACAAAGAGCGGCTGAAGTACGTGATCTGGCGCAATCGATTGCTGCCGCCGATAAGGCGGTTGATGAGGGGAACAGGCAGATTGATTTACTTGCCTCGGTGCTTTCTCAAGCCGATGAAATGGTGGTGCTGACCGACACCGAAGGTTATATCACCTATGTCAATCCGGCTTTTGAGCGTTGTACGGGCTATACGGCGGCAGAGGTGATCGGTCATACGCCGAAGATCGTCAAAAGCGGCGAGCATGATGCCGAATATTATGCAGAGATGTGGCTCGCCATCACATCCGGCAAGGTGTGGAGGGACGGCTTCAAGAACCGCCGGAAGGACGGCAGTATTTATCAGGTTAGTCAGAGTATTTTTCCTGTTGTGGATGCTAGCGGTGCTGTCATCGCTTATGCGGCTGTACAACAGGATGTTACTGAAAGAAAGCGCATGGAGGAGAAGCTGCGGCACACTGACCGTGTGGAGTCGCTGGGTGTGCTGGCCGGCGGTATTGCGCATGATTTCAACAATCTTCTGACTTCCATTCTCGGACATGCCTCTCTGGCCAAAGAGAAATCCGACACATCATCGCCGGTTTGGCACCATCTTGAACGAATCGAGCAGGCAAGCCTCAGCTCAGCCGACCTGTGCCGCCAGATGCTCGCCTATTCCGGTAAGGGAAAGTTTGTGGTTCAGCCGGTTGATCTCTCCCGGTTGATCGAAACCATGGGGAAGCTGGTCGAGGTGTCGGTAAGCAAAAAGATCGGGATTCGCTATATGCTATCTGATCAGCTGCCATTGATCGAAGCAGATGTGGCACAGATGCAGCAAGTGGTTCTCAATCTGCTCACCAATGCTTCGGAGGCCATTGGGGAACAGTACGGGAGCATTACCGTTTCGACAGGCCAGTTGGCTGTGGATACTGACTATCTGGAGGAGTGTCTGGGCCACGAGCATATTCAGGCCGGGGACTTCGTATATCTCGAGGTGATTGATTCCGGTTGCGGGATGAGTCGGGAAACACAGGGTAAGATTTTCGACCCGTTTTTTACCACCAAAATGACCGGTCGTGGTCTGGGCATGAGTGCCATGCTCGGTATTGTCCGGGGGCATAGGGGGGTATTGCGCATTTCTTCAGAGTCAGGTCAGGGCACAAGCATCCGGGTGCTGATTCCGGCAACCGGAGAGCAGTCCAGGGTGGTGGCAGCAGAGTTGCCGGAAGACATACCGATGAAATCGGGAACTGTTCTGGTGATTGATGATGAGGAGGTCGTTCGGGAAATTGCCCAGACGATGCTTGAAGGTATGGGGTATGGCGTCCTTAAGGCATGCGACGGCATGGAAGGCCTGGAGCAATTCGAAGAATTCAAGGAAAGAATCTCATTTGTGCTGTTGGATATGACCATGCCGAAAATGTCCGGCCTTGAATGCTTTGCGGAACTTCGCCGACTTGATCCGGATGTCCGGGTGATCCTTTCTTCAGGATACACCGAACAGGAGGTGACCAGCAGTTTTGTCGGCAAAGGTCTGGCAGGGTTTCTGCAGAAGCCGTATAGGGCGAGACAATTGGCGAGTGTGATCGATGCAATGCATACCGATCAGGCCGGGGGCGAAACGGAGCTTTAAACCAAACCGGATTTTATATCCAGGCATGGCATGTATTATGGCGACAGATACAAGGTGATTTTCCGGTTGGCCCGTGGGTACAGGATGTTTATATACGGGGCTGCGCACGATGTGCCGGAAATATTTTCAAGCAAAAGGGGGCTGGTTCCGCTTGACTGTCCCGCTGCTTGCCGGGTCTGTCGCGCGTTTACAGTGCGGGAATCGAACATTGAATACACATAAGGTAGCCAAAGCATGAGAGACGTCGGGATCATGAAACTGCCCATCGAGCTGAATAAGTTGTTGAAGTTCGAGAATCTGGTGTCCAGTGGTGGCGAGGCCAATCAGGCCATCGTCGGGGGACTGGTGCGGGTGAACGGAAAGATGGAGACGCAGAAACGCAAAAAGATCGTCGCCGGCGATATCGTCGAGTTCGGCAGTGAGAAGATCCTCATCCGGCTTGCGTGATTTCCACCGTGCCGCGGTCCGGGCGCCTGGCGGCACCGGCCGCTGAGATCCGGACTTTATAGTCAGAAGCGTCTTCCGTAACAGCCTGATTTGGCATATCCTCTGCTTAGGGATATTCCTGAGGTGTAATCGCCAAATCATATCCAAGGGACGATTATGAAGCCAAGCATCGAGCCATCCGAATCCGTCGGTCTGTTGACCGATATCGTGGAGAACGCGCCCATACGGATCTTCTGGAAGGACCGGGACGGGCGCTATCTCGGATGCAATACCCTGTTTGCCCGGGATGCCGGTTTGGAACATCCGGACCAGCTGATAGGCAGGACCGATTTCGACATGGGCTGGAAGGATCAGGCGGAGTTGTATCGGGCCGACGATGCCAGTGTGATGGATTCAGGCGAGTCGAAACTCGGCTATGAGGAGCCGCAAACCACTCCCGACGGTAAAACCATCTGGCTGCGCACCTCCAAGGTGCCGCTGCGCGACAAACAGCAGAAGGTCATCGGCATTCTCGGCATCTACGAGGACATTACCGATCGCAAACTGGCCGGGCTTGCGCTGGAGGACAGCGATGAGCGTCTGCGGCTGGCATTCAGCGCATCCAATCAGGCCTGGTTCGATCTGGATATCACCACGGGCAGGGGCGAGGTTAGTCCCGAATATCCCGGCATGCTTGGCTATAGCAACGAGGAATTCGATTCGAGCCTGCAACACTGGATGGCCAGTCTGCATCCGGAGGATCGGCAGGGTGTTCTTGATCTGTTCCAGAAGGGTCTGAAATCCTCGGGTCCCGAATCGACCGAATATCGCCGCCGTACCAAGCAGGGTGACTGGATCTGGATGCACACCATCGCCAGAATCATCGAGCGGGATGATGCCGGGAACGCCTTGCGCATGGTCGGTATTCAGGCCGATATCACCGAACGAAAAAAGACCGAAGAAAGATTGCGAGCCAGCGAGCAGCGCTTCAAGGACCTTTTCGAGAAGTCTCCCGATCCATGCTGGATCATCAATGAAGCGAACCTGTTTGTGTTCTGCAATCTGGCTGCTGCCGATATCCTTGGTTACGATTCTGTAGAAGACCTGTCTGCAACACATCCGTCCATGCTGTCGCCTGATATCCAGCCGGATGGTCGGGAATCCTTCGAGAAAGCCAACGCCATGATAGCCATGGCCCACAAAAAAGGGTCATCGCGGAAGTCCGGGAAAGGCGGCTTTGATTTTGAGGAAGAAGTATTCGTTATCGCGGAACCCATAGGCCATGCGTTTGATGACCTTGATTCGGTTGTTCATGCCTTCAAGGATGCTGGTGTTG